>Ga0265797_10008330_pt1 | contig 13848 bp, 17 predicted proteins | sample P2T30metagenome_FD_192433 | JGI IMG/M metagenome (GOLD analysis project Ga0265797, IMG submission 192433) | Plant litter microbial communities from East Loma Ridge, Irvine, California - P2 T30 | ecosystem: Environmental > Terrestrial > Plant litter > Unclassified | place: USA: California... | reverse complement strand
TCATGCCCAAGCTGCAAAAGTCCGCCGTTGCTGCTGCGCAAACGTGCGAGGGTCCGTCTGACCACGGCGGCGGAAACCACCAGTGCGGTATGAGTTGGTGGAAGCAGGGCTGGGACAACATCAAAGGTGTGGGTCCGCAGATGACGGCTCTCAACGTCATCAGTGTGTTGAATGCGCAGAGGGTGCCGCCGCCGTACTCACGCGATACCGGCGGTACTTCTGAAGGCAACCCCGGGTTGGGCTCTGGAAACGATGCGGACCGATTGCCCAAGTTCCAATCCGAAATTACCACTGGGGACAAAGCGGGCGCGGCGATCCTCACGATCCTCATCTTCGCTTTGTTCGTCGGTGGGTCGGTCTGGATATTGATGTAATGAGTGGGTGGTGGTGAAGAAAGCATGAAAGATAATGGAGGTGGTGCTTTTTGGTTAATACCCCCCATTGTTTAGATGCATGCTGGGATGCAGTATGATGGGATGACAATTGAGCTTCTTCGTATGAGGAAGGCTTTTTCAAGGCGTTTTTATAATCCAGGGCGAATGGATCGGATCGGATGGGCTGGGATGGATTGGGTGATTCGTGTGTATATTTGCTATCTGGATGAAATGAAATATGAATGAGTACATTCATCGTTTACGAAGATTGCTTTGTGAGAGGCGGTTTGGATCTTGGAGATGTCGAGTATGTGAGATGAGGCTGCTGAGAACATCGCATGACTTCTAGTTGTTTGTTGCGCACATCATGTATATAGTCTTGGAACCATATAAATCAACTAGCGACAGAGCACACAGATCGACACCTATTCGATGCCTCTACACTTGCAGAGTCCTGATGGCGAAGAGACCGCCGGCCAGCGAAAGGACCATTTCGAAGGTAAGATAGCGATGCAACAGCTACAGCCCCCGTACAACTAACTCGACCCGTAAACACAGCCATGCGAAACCGCGTCCCACGCTACCTCTTCCGCGCCTTCGACGAATCCAGCGGCGGCGGCGGCGAATTCTCCACCATCAACGCAACCGAAATCATACCCCGAGGCTACATGAACGGCCGGCAAGTCACTGGGTTCTACGAAAAACCGGAGAAAGAACTGCATGCCATGGCGCACGCCCACTTCCTCGAAGACGAAAACGTTCTGACTGAGTTCAGCTCGTGGGCTGCTTCTCTTCACACAGTTCTTTGCTATGCGCATACTTGTTCTCTGGAGTATGGAGATGTTCACGTTGCTGTGATTGATCGCGAGAAGCTGGATGGCGAGGTGAGGATCTGGTGGGTGCCGCATCTTTTGGATCCGGGTGAGTATCATGGCGAGCATGAATATTTGGCGCATGGATGTATCCGGGGGTTGGGATATACGGCGGTGCCTTTTAAGAACTTGATGGTTGGTGGGCTTTGCCCTACTGTCTTTCCTGAACTCACGGGTTGGGGGAAGGGGAGGTCTCCCGACTTCGGCGACGGATTGAGAGACAAGATGTTTGGGGAGGAGTTGGTCGGGTACTACGACTATCAGACTGAACGTATCAAGCAAATAGGCAAGTTGTTTGGAGACCTTGCTTTGCCAGTTATGCTCGCGTTGTTGACTCTGAGGCCGCGATACCTTGCTCGAGCTTCCGTACTGGTCAATAATGCGGAAACGGCGCATTCGGATTTCATGGACTGGCTGCTTACTTCGCTGGACATTCAACCCCTTGAATTCGTTCCCGAAGAGGAAGATTGGTGTCGGCCAGGGGGAGTTTACACATGCCATGAAGGCGACTGGAAGGCTTATCCGGATGTTGAACAGTGGATCAAATTGCTGAGTATGATTGGCGAGCGGCAGTCTCAACGAAGCGCAGAAGAGGAGAAGGGGGGCGGAAGTGATATCAAGGAGGAGAGCGGTGTTGACGACGGAAGCATGCAAGATCAGTTGACAGAGTCTGAGTTGCAGGATCTGGACGAGGAAGATTCGGATGAAGAGATGTTAAGCGAGAAAGAGATGGACGATGAATCGAATGAAGATGATTAAAGGAAGAAGCGCAGACAAATCGAAGATGAAAGCTGGCTTTAAATCGCGTGTGTCGAAGCGATCAAAGTCATCTCCTTTGGCTCTCTGGCTAGAAATATTGGTCAAAAACATACACCTCATGGTGGGATAAATGCTTCTCGGATTACATGAGTGTAATTGCGACTGTTGACTGTTAAGTGCGCGGATGTGTCCCGTTGGTACATATGTTGTGGAGGAGCAGTTGATGCTGGGAGGCACTGGGCGTCACTTCCAACAGGGAGACACGCTACTCCGGCTTCGGCTACCTCAGGGGAGCGCCGCTGCTTCCCCCAAACACCGCCACCTTCCAGGCTGCCATTGTCACTCACATTCACTCGCCACGACCCAAGTGCTGCAAGCAAACGTCAATGATCAAATTGCGCATCATGTGTTGATACAAAGAACGCCTTACCGGTGGCCTCCCGATCTGTGGCTGAGCGAGGATGTAACGCTTTGCGATAGGCGGGAGCACACAGCCCAGCTGCAGTGAGCACATTCGATGCCATCTCCTACGCATCCACTTTTTGGCTATCGGGAACTACGACAGCGCCAAGCAGGCATCCAATGTCATTTCGGTCAACGCGATAGCAGCTGCGAACCCGCTTACGACAACCCCAATGTGTCGTTCCAGCCTGGCCAGTCGGACCATTGTACTCAACGCTGAATGGCGCGTAGATTGCGAGATGGCGTCGCCGACGCGAGCTAGTCTTCGCCAAAACCAAGCTTGCGACGCGCGCGTCACTCTCAGCTGTCAGACCAGCAATACTGCAGGTGCTTGATGAGCCACAATCGCCGTGGGCAGCTTTAGATGAATCGCTTGCCCAAGAACACCTCATGCATGTGTATCCTTACACAGCTGTTCATCAGCCCACCAGCGCAAGAACCTCATCACCTCTTTCATCGCGAATCTTACGGAGACCAAGCCTGTAAGGTAGACAATACGTTCCTTGGGGAAAATGGCATCTGAAGTCCCCGAGTACTTCTTACCACGGAATTGGGATTATCCACCTGGAGGCCCTATCAAGCTCGGCAATGTGCTAGCCTCTCTGAAAGAGCCCCATCGTCCCCTCGCGACTCTGCAACCGGACGCCAATAGTATAATCAAGTCGCGGAAAAGTCTAGCTGCTATTGAGACAGAAGATGGAAGATCCGGCGGGGTCACGGTTATGACCACTTTTCTGAGCGCATTGCTTGGTGCAGGAGTTGACGTGGCGGTCAACGTCGAGCGGGGGTCAGTACTATCGTTCGTTGTATTAGTGAGCGTTCTTAACACCAAAAAGCACCGGCAGGACGTTCACGTTCGATGATCTGGAAACCAATTACATTGATACCACCGACGATCACAGCGCGAATGCCGAACTGTCACAATACGAAGCATATATCGAGCGCTGCGCTAATGCACCCGCCGTGCTACGATACCTCGAACGGAGTCGGTTTCGCAAAGAGTTTTACGTTATAACAGGGCTGAAGACTGTGAGCGGCGCAAAATGCCTTACTACGGCGACGAATAGTACGGACGGCCTCGCAGGCGCCCAGGTCGATGGCACAATCCTTACTGGAGGAACTATCCCCGTCGGCGGCGGACTTGAGGTACATGGTGGGAGGTCCAAGAAGTCCAAAGCCTCTTGGGAAGGAAGCACTGACTTTGTGTTGGCCTTCAAAGTTAGCAGGGTGACAGTAAGCAGGTCGGGCAAGATAAAGAAAGAAGAAGAGTATCTCAAAGGTGCGTTCCTCGAACTTTCGCCTACCAAGAGTCGACCGCATGACCTCACCATAAGTCATGAGTGTCAGCTGATCGATGAGAATACCTTCAGCCCTTTTACTGTAGCGGAGGGAGAAGATAGGGTAACCTTTGGAGTGAGGAAAGACGACTGAGGGTTCTCCGACCCATGTTCTTTGTGTCTAATTTCAGATCTCTCAATACATCCAATTCTGTCGCTACTGTAACGATACACATGCAAACCAAAATAAGGTCCAGGCTCATGTCCTATGCTACCCGGACTGGCTGATAGCCGTGATTATATCTCCGCGGGTGTCCTCCGGGTTCTCTCTACCAAAGAACTGAGCGGGGTTGGAGTGCAGCGCCAGGTAGTAGAACTCTAATCTTTTAGGTCCTGCCATGCACCTCAGAACGGAGCCCATGACAGCATGTCGCCTTAGCTGCTGTGCGTACTCTTGATCTAGATGTGTCCTCGCATAGCGCAGCACAAAGGCGATGATACTTGCAGCGATCGGGGTTGCAAATGATGTTCCGGACTTGACTTTGGTCAGAGTGTCACTATCATCTGTACTATCATTGCCAGATGGTTCGGACAGGTGCTCTGGCCAGCTAGATACGATAGCCTCACCGACGGTCGCGAAATTGACTTCTTCAAGCGCGGTGGGATTGAATCCGGAAGGGTTTCCGTTTGCGTCAGTGGAATGAATGCAGAAAACGCCATCATATCGGGCTGGCCATGCGCGACCCGCATTTCCTCCGCTGTTCGACGCTGCCGCAACGATATGAACTCCTTTACTTTTGGCGTAGTCAATAGCTTGCTCAAGGTCGTCGCCAACGCTCTTCCGTTGAAACCCGAACGATATCGAGATGATGTCAACCTCGTGGTTAACAGCAGAAACTATAGCCTGGGCGTTGTAAGCATAGTCGCGTTCTTCGACTGGATTATATCTCACCTTCGCGATCAGGTTACGGTCAGCTTCACCGTCAATTGTGACGTCCGCAACATAAAGGTCGGCTTCTGGCGCATATTCCAGGATGAGGCCTACGATATGTGTGCCGTGACCTTGGAGATCCTTTATGGTACTGTTCTCGGCCCGTTCAAACAAATCACGGGAGCTTTCGTAGATCCAAATTCTGCCAAGCTCGGTCATGATATCCTGGTGGCTTTGATCAAGACCAGTGTCGAGCACAGCTATCTTTAACGGATGGGTTTCTTCCACGGCAGTGCTTTCGAATCGTTGAGCAGTCTCGACAAACAATTCTTTCCATCTCTCGTATTGTCCACGTCTGTATTCATTTCAGCATTGTAAAGACGACTTTTTCTAGATAGCACGGCCTTACTTTAAGCTCAAGACACCTTCGGGCAAACTTTCATCATCGTAGAATGATACTGGGTTTTGGCGCGGCCATCTTCGCGGCGGTGACTGGATTCGGTAGTTAGTAATTTTTCGCAACATAAGAGAATGTGACAGAGCAGAGCTTACTCGCTCCTGAACCTCGGAAACAGCGTTGTGAGAGCGTCGGAGCTGGTGCAGAGGACCAAGATGGGCCTCTCTTGTTGATCGTAGGGGAATGACTTCTGGTCTATCGTCGGACGCGTCCCAATCAATCAGGTGAAGAGCCATACGCAGGGGACGAACGACCTTTTCTAGCAAAACCTCGCGTCTCGCTTGAGCACCAAGAACAAAGGCTTCCTCACTCAGTCTGGGAACGCCTTTGTATGTACACTTGTGCCTAGCCTCTACACAGCCTTTGCATAGCCGGGTAGTAGAACCATAGCATTTTATGTCATGGCGTCTACACCTGAACAAAATCTTAGCAGCAATTTGTAGCCATAGATTTCTAGGGCTTACCTGTCGCACTTAGGCTTGAAAAGGTTACTATCGAAACAAGCTACAGTCGCATCCTTGTAGAGAACTCTAAGATGCTCTGCGGCTTTGTCCTTGTACCCAAAATGAGGCCAATCAGGGTCAGATGCTTCTAGACCTGAAGTGCACGCATTGTTGATCCTTTGTTCCATGGAAGACGAAGGTTGCTGGGTCCCCTGGTCCTGGAATTCTCGGCCGACGTCTAAGAGCAGAGTCCCTAGGGACAATATCCTTGGATATTTGTGCCCAACATGATTTGACTCAAAACATTCCGGTACCCTGTCTTCATCCTCATGAAAGCGAACCGTGAAACTGGGTGCACACGTGATGTGTGATTGTGTTGGTGCAGATCTATCCGTCTCCAACATAAATTGTATCGAACTTGCTGACCAACTTGTACTCGTCCAGTCAGAATCGTAGTACTGCCATATCGAGCGAGCGAGCGTAAAGGCGAGGACTACCCTTCTCTTCCGAGACATCTCATAAAAATTAAGGACTTGGGCCAAAGGAATACTTTTTCTGCGTGCCAGTCTCTGGCCTGTCGTCTCTGAGTCAGCAAGATCGAGCAGACATCGATCTTCGACTTGCAAGCATATTTTGACCGGGCCTACGTCTTTCTTTAGCAGGCCACAAAATTCTTGCTTAGACATAGAATCAGGACTAGCGAGCATAGTTCTCGCGCTAGAGCTATCATCAGAGTGACAAGACGTAGTCTCAAGCTCACTAAAACGGACTTCCTTCGTCGCCATTCTCTTCCTACAAGCATAGCACCTCGTTAGCATATCGAACTTTTACAGCATGCGATATATTCTTACATAGATACCCGTAACCTTAACTGTTGCCAGTGGCCTACCGTCCCGTCTAGTTGTGGATCTGGGGAGCAGAGAGAGTGTACGTCGAAAGTTGCGAAACCATCCGAAACATGCGAACGACCTGTTAAACACAACCGAACTTCATGATGCCGCGCTTTGGTCTCTTCCGAAGGCGAGGAGTCGCAGCTGGAATACTCAGAGACCGTTGTGTAAAGGTTCCTGGTGACAAATTGAGGTAATTCATCTAACGTGTCCTCGTCCCCGTTTTGGGGCAGATTGTGGTATAGGAGGGTGGTCTTCAGTGCTAGAGTAAGTCCCACTGGTTCATTTGTACGGAAATGAAGTAGCGCATCCTGATCTGAAAGAGGGGATTTTGCGTAAGCCAAAAAACCTCCCTCAGCGTGCGTAGAGGCTTCTTGACAAAGCCACGTTTTTGTATCAAGTTTGAATTCCGAATACGACTTGACCCATTTGGCAAAGCTCCAACGGTTATCTCGGTGCTGCCACTAATGCAGTGAGCATTTGATGTCGTCTATAAACGTCGGAAAAAGATTCACCTTGCACAACGTGGTAAGCTCGGTGAGGAAGTTACTGTTGAGGGAGTGGGCAGTCTCGCTGGCAAGCGCCAAGACCCCAGATATGTGTGCGACCACTCTAGTCTCTTGTTTCTGTGTTCCAGATTTGAGAAGTGCATGTAGAAGAGCACGGGCGATGACGTGCAACCCAATAAGGGCCGCTTTCAGATCAGCAGTATGTTGACTCTCGCTCATCGCTCTGGTGTAGCATAAGACATAGTAGAATAAGAACGAGCAGGGCCATGTGTTGAGGTAACACTACTGACACTAGACCTAGCGTGGCGCAGAAAGAGGGGTAATGAACGTGGCTGAAACCTCAATGATATCCCAACGAATGACAACCGCCTCAAATGTTACGTAACCAGCCACGGCGCTTAGTGTCCCCTCGTCCATCCACCAGACGGACCACAGCATCTGTACATGTTACTCCCGAGGTCATTAACACTCATTGCTCTAGAATCTATGGACTAGGTTATACTAACGAGAGAAGCGATAATGAACAACCTTACCAAAGACGACACCTCTGCCTTCGGTAGCGAAGGTTCGGCGCATGGTCTGAGTACGATGGAGCCAAGTGCAGGCTATGAGAAAGTCGCTAGTGGTGCAAGTCAATCCGACGCATCTTCCGAGAATACAACCAACTGGCCAAGTATTTCAGACGCAACCAAGGCCTGCCGGAGTAGCTTTACGAGGTGTTTGCTGATTCGGAGCCTAAGAGATGATTGGGCAGAAGACAGATTGGCCGATTTCAAGCTCTGGGATGCCAGCGTAGGCGCTTCCAATAGCCAGAACGCATCCCTTGATAAGAGGTTGGAAGCCAAGCCACATGTTCGGAATGGAATTGTGGACCTCTTGGTCGTGCTACAAAATACGATCGACAGTTGCAGGGATCTCGGTATTCAGGCACTCAAAAGTCAACAACGAAACCATTATACTAACTCTAGGCAGGCCTAGAGATTGATCGAGGCCTGGAATACAAGGACTCATCTGGTGGGGAATTATACAATCTCTTGCACAGTAAGTCTATAATCGTCTTGGCAGAGCATAGATGCCTGCTCTTCGATGACAAATTCTAACGTATTAATCAGCCACCACAGTAATCAAAAAAACTCCAGATGAGGTTACTAGAGAGCTTTCACAAGAGATTCGAGCCGCCGATACTCTCTTGAACGATCTAGCGCAGCTGAGTATCGTCATACGAAAAGCCGCTGTCAACTCTCATTATTCGAAAGCCGACAGCATCTTTCCATTTAACAGTCATAATGATCCGGATCTACAGATGCTTCGAAGACATCTTACACACATTGTACTATTTCGTCCCCAGAATCTTGAAAACAAGCGCCGCACACTCTGGGGATCACTTGGCTCTGAGATCTTCGAAGAGTCGAGACCAGAAGCTACAAGCATTTCGAATTCGTTTGATATACATGCCTGGAATGTATCGTCGATGTCTCGGGAACTAACCGCGGTACAAGAACGTCTGATAGTTGCAAACCTGAGAAGACACAATCGCTTTAAATACTCCCAGAGACACGAGATGAAGCGCACACAACCCCGTGTAGACCCCGATGTCGACTCTTCTGGTGCTGAAGCGGGGGAGCCTAACCAAAACCTTCTTAGCATCATCGCAGCTGCTCCTCATGGCACGAGTGGTTCTTCAACTGTGGATTCAAATATCCAAACACAAGAAAAGGTCGCGCAACCTCATCAGGTTGCTACTAACGTTTTATCAAATACGACTGCCTCTATCCTAGATCCTAACTTACTGGAGTCGCCATCGGTATCAATCGCTAGATCTCAACAATCGGGTACCCAGTTTTCTGAGGTTGCCTCAGCTATCAAAGCGCAATATCCTCGTCCTCCGCGTCTGAACAAAAGACTACTTGAGGTTCGATGTCCATGTTGCTGTGTACCACTACGGAAGAAAGATCTCAAATGGCATCGCTGGAGGTTCGTACATTACGGCCGCAGTATCAGTTACTTGAATTGTTCTCTAACTAAGACAACAGGACGCACATCGAAGAAGACATTCAGCCATATACTTGCGTTTTAGACGCCTGCACCGATCCTGAAGCTCTATATACAGACAGAAAAAGTTGGATCAACCATATGATTCATGCTCATAGCCATCCAGAGTTCTACTGGGAGTGCTCGCTATGCAACGACTCGCCTCAATTCAATTCGATCAACTCGCTCAAAGGCCATCTTACCGACCTACACGAAGGATCAATCAGAAGCACATCAGCCTTTCTTCAGACGTGCTCAAACCCAAAGCTTTTGGGAGGTATGAGTTGTCCTCTATGCTCTTTCACTGGGACTCTGGACGACATATCTGGATCGCAGCTTCTGAATCACGTCGCTGAACACATACGTTCATTCTCTCTGAGCTCACTTCCGTTGCCCCACAGTGAAGGGGATAGAATTATTAACGCGTACTTTGAGACCAACGCTTATTTCGCTGATAGCGATCGGGACTCTGTAACGGTTTCAGGAAGTTCCATCTCAGAGAATGAAGGTGCTACTTGGTCAACCTCAGATGGTTCCCTCAAGAGCGACATCAGCAAAAACGAGTTGGAAGACTCCAAGAGCAAGAGAACGGACATCGCTCCTGTGGTTGAAGGTGAAAATTTGATGCAGCCGCGTTCTCAGCCACTCACGACACTTGCTCCTAGATGGGCGGAAGCCTTGGTCCCGCTGGGCAGGATGTACAGTTACAAACGTATTCCTGGCAACCAAGTCCGTCTTCTAGTCGTTAAGCCGGGAGCCTTCGATGAGAAAATCAACGCTTCGTTTCTGGCCGTTAGCGATGATGACCTCGGAAGCCAAAATTACAGGTACTCGGCCCTTTCCTACAACTGGGACGATGGCGCAGACTACAGTAGCATCATCATCCAGGAAGACCTAGCCTCGCCTCATGTTCAGTCTATGGAAAAATCGACTGAAGTACTCAGACCGGCTGTAGACAAGGTGCTCAGGATCAAACCAAATCTCTATGAAGCTCTTAGACATTTGCGACAAGCAGACATGATTCTCGGACTTTGGGTGGATGCAGTATGTATCAATCAAGACGACGCCAAAGAAAAGGGAGAGCAAGTGCTCAAGATTGCTGAAATCTATCGCAAAGCCTATAATGTGAACGTATGGCTTGGGTCCGACAATCCTGGTGGTCACATCCCCAACAAAGCCATGACCTTCATTCCCAAGATCGTTAATCCGGCCACCCACTGGGATACCCCCGCCGATGACGCTTATGTAGAAGAATGGGCAAGCGTGTACGAACTTCTCAAGCGGAGCTGGTAAGTGTTTTCTAGTTCGAACTTGTTCTCTAGCTTACCTTTTATAGGTTCTCACGGCGCTGGGCTATACAGGACCTAGCATTCGCGCAATCTGGTTCAGTACACTGTGGCAAGCAGGTGCTGGACTGGAGAGACTTGCAGATTGCCATCGGCATCTTTGACCGAAACTTCGATATCCAGAAGGCTCGGCTCACGATGCATTATGAATCCACTCAGGTCAAGGGCAGTCACCCGAACGGGGATCCAACCCTGGAGATGGGGCACCTAGGCGCTAAGTTATTGGTGGACATGAAATCAACATTAATTCACAAAGGACCGGACGGCACCCTGGTTCCCACCCAAGGGCTGGAGAGCCTCGTCTGTTCTTCATCGGGGTTGGACACATCTGATCCACGCGATACCATCAATGCGCTCAGAAGTATATCGAAAGAAGCGTATTGGCCAGAGTCGCGTCAGGAAGCATCTCGGCCTCCTCCTGTTCCCGATTATAACAAGGATCTTTTTGAGATATACCGGGACTTCGTCAAATGGGTTGTAGACACGACGGGATCCATCGACATAATCTGTCGCCACTGGGCATTGAGGGAACGCCAGGAACCAACTCCAACAACTCCTCGGCTAGTTCAACTACCTTCCTGGATCCTATTCGTGGAAGACTCTGCCTGGGGAAAGGGCGAAGGTCTGTTTCGCGGTCGAAATGTTAGCGACAGCTTTGTCGGGTTACCCGGTAGTAACAACTACAACGCTTGCGGTAGGCAAAACAAGCAAGCCCGTGTCAAGTTCCCTCAAAGTCCTGTACATCGTACGTCGGCCGTACCTTCCCGGGTGATACACGATATGTCGATGTCTGTGAATGGTGTCATGATAGGGACAGTCTCGTTCCGCACTGACCCGTTTCCCGATAGTGTGATCACCAAAGATTGTTTGGAGGGTCTAGGATGGGTGTTTGACAATCACGCGGTAGAAAACCCTGAGATTCCAGACAAGCTGTGGCAAACGCTCGTGGCAGACCGCGATCCGCAGGGCAACCCACCCCCTCTTTGGTACAAGAAAGCATGTCAACATTGTCTTACCTACCAGACAAATAATGGACACCTCAACATTAACACGATTCTACGTGGGAAACTTCAAGGCGGCCCCACTAACATTGTGTACGACTACCTTTGTCGCGTCCGTGCTGTCACCCGGGACCGATCCTTCCTTAGAGGCGACCCCATTTCTAGTGCCACCACCAATACCCGCGACTTCGACCAGGAAGAACTCGTTGGCTTTGGACCACCTAGAACCGAGAAAGGGGATGCGATTGCTATCTTGTATGGCTGCAGCGTTCCCGTCATCCTCCGACCCACTCAAAATGGCTCTGGTGAGCATCTTGGGTACCTGTTCGTCGGCGAAGCTTACATCTACGGTAAAATGTACGGTGAGGCTTTTGAGGTTGATTGCGTGGAGAAGACCTTCAAGTTGCTTTAAGACGCGTCGCAATCTACAGAGATATGTCATTCTTGACCTTCCTTTCTCTTCTTTCGGCAAATCTTCGAACCTTCGAGCCCGGCGTTGGCTGTTGGCGTCATCCACACTTCTTGTTTTCTCTCTCATTTTCACCTCGTACATGCGCTTGGCCAGCAACGCCTCCTCTTATTTTCACGATATCCTCACGCTACGACGTCACGACATCATATACCCCGCCCGAGTTTGACCGCTCGGCCCTCTTCTTTCTCCCGATACCCTGGCCTTTGCTATGACATCATTTACACTACCGGTACGATTCGCTACGTTTCCATGGGGGACAGAATAGAGTATCTTTCGGATTTCCTTTCTTGTATAGACCATAATCTACTACCATTGTACCATTGTCCGCTCTCGATGCCAAACAAATCCCGGGTCTCGTTACTCATATTCAGACGAATAGTTTTTGTGAAGCTTCCTAGCTACCGACTGTCCCAGTCTTGAGACCATGTCTAGATCGAGCGCATTGTATACCGGCCCATATACCCTTGTTCTTCCCCGCAACTCTTACTCAGTAGTAGTCGATCATCTCGGTTGGCCGGCCCAGGATAAAGCACTTCATGCTCTTGATATCCCGCTTCGTCCAACCTGAAAGTGTCGATTTACCGCCTTCGCCCCAGCGTACGGCCATGTCTGTATCGCCGAAGAGAGCCTCGCAGCGCGGAGTTCTACAATTAGCCTTTGTGAGCGTGTGGTCAGACCATAGAGAAGGTAGCAAGGAATGAGCATACCGATACAGTTGACAGCAGCCCATATGGGTCACGGCGCGAACTGAGCTTATCTCTCTGGAGCTGAGGCGCATGTGTTAGCACAAGCTTCACATCTGAAGACAACATAATCTATACGTACTAGTCGCTGCTGATGTCGCGACACTCATCCACCATAACGTCGAAGTAACGGCAGGCTCCTTTGAAATTGGCCACGTTGCAGACTTGGATCTGAAGGAAAAGCTGTCAGTACCTGACCCTTGTAGTTCGGACGGAAGCGACGTACGGTCATATGCTTCCACAAATTGTCGGACGCTTCGGCTGGCAAGGCGGCGATATCTTGGATGCAAAGGATCAGTAGCATGAGCATGCTGAGCATCATGGTAGTAGCGGGAATGCGCATGGTGGGTGGCGTCTCGGATCCTGTGCTTGACGAAATCTCAAAATGAGTGATATGGACAAGTATCGACAGATTTGGTAGGGGCGGAAGGTGGGACTGCGGCGCTTGAACAGATGAGTATGGGATGTGCTTTCCATTTTACATGACCTTCGCTTCGCGCACAGCGACTTCCCTAGACGACCCTCCGCACTTTCCCCGGAAGCAACGCGTAGTCCTGGAAGGCGCCATGGGTCAAAGCGTCGTGCGCGTGATGAACTCCGGGAGAATGGAATCCACGGCGAGCCATTCCAAATGCTGTATGACGCCAGGCTCAAGAGAAAATACCCTCCCAACTGCTCTCATGGGAAACATCAACGAGCTTGGTGGTGCGAGACATTTGATGGCTGTTTGACAGCAAGCGGAAGCAGCCCAACCGATGCTGTTAGGGCTATTACTGGCACATTATTCACCCAGAGCCAATGTCTGGCAATTTGAAGATTTGCGATGATGGTAAGGCTCGAGCGCAAGAGCTGGAGGAAGCTAGTATTGCAGCTGGATATTACACAGCATTTGACCCACACAATGTGATTTACCACACACGTGCAAACTTCTACATATACCTCGTGTTGTTATAGGAGCACCAGAAAGCTAACAGCTGAAGCCATGCTAATAGCCCACCAGATACCCCCAGCAACCAGATCTTGGAGGCTACGCGAACCACTGGGTACCGGCGAGCCTGGCGACGACTCTACCGAGCATAAATCCCCGTCAGGATTAGTGGTAGCGCTGGCACTCGTGTTGAAGAGCAGCTCAACCCATTGGATATCGAACCAGGCCTCTTGCCCGGTATCCATACGTCCCGAAAAGGTGCCGCCATTACTCCATAGACTCAAGATGATCATGCTCTCTGCATCCGGTACGTTGACTTCCGTGTTAGCCGATTGCGCACCGTTCATGTACCA
>Ga0265797_10008329_pt1 | contig 13848 bp, 18 predicted proteins | sample P2T30metagenome_FD_192433 | JGI IMG/M metagenome (GOLD analysis project Ga0265797, IMG submission 192433) | Plant litter microbial communities from East Loma Ridge, Irvine, California - P2 T30 | ecosystem: Environmental > Terrestrial > Plant litter > Unclassified | place: USA: California... | reverse complement strand
GCTGTCACTATACCTCCCATGAACAGCGATGGTCGTTCGAACATGTTGAGGATTGCGTTGCTAGGTACTTCTATATCTTGGGTCAGCATCCATTCGATCGATCAAAAGTCGGGGTGCGCCGTACCAGCCAGAGTGTAGGGTATGACTGCAACCTAAGAGTCAGCCGAATAATCGCTTGGAGTTAAGAACGTCTCGAGAGGAGGCAAGAATCACACATACTACACAAGTGTCAGCATGTGGCTCGTAGCGAACGATGATCTGAATCCTTACCAAAAGATTGCCAACGCGATGTTGTACTGCGTCCCACTCATATTGAGATCCGGCAGAAGTCCTTCGATCTTTGCATTGCCTGGTGTCGTCTGTTAGTAATCCTCTGGACAATGTACCCGTATTTCACCCAATCTAACATACCAATATTGGCGCGATCTATGAAGCTAATGAGATACAAAACCAAAAGCATAGGAACTAATCTCCAATCGACCTTCCTCAACACAATCTTCTTCTGCTCGTCCGAGAACGAAGCAAGAAAAGCGGCCTCTTCTGGCGTAAGGTTGCCATTGTGTACCTGCTCCAACTGTACGACAGTGCTCTTGTCCAGTTCGACGTCGTGGTCTGAGAGGTGACTCGTATCGTTCGGCGGTGGTCTCGGTGACATTGTTGCGTTGATCGCCTTGCAAAAGTCAAGACTGTAGAAGTATGCTCGAATAGTTAAGCGAGGACGAAGATCAACAACGCCCGACCACAAGGCTCATTTTTGTAGAGTCATCGATCCTCGAGGGCAGACTTCACTACAACAGACCACAGCGAGCATTGATGCTTCTCCGGGACGTCGGCACAAGCCACAGTCTTGATTAGTCTGGGGTTGTATCGTCTCCGCTCTGGGGTTCAATGTACGGGATAAGTGAGGAGATTGTGGAGAGTTGGATACTGCCATGTGACTGAGACTTCACAGGAGGTGTGTCCGGATGTCCCAAAGAGGACTTGTTCATGGTCCGGATATGTTCCAAGTGGGTCTCACGGTTGGCTCGGCATCGGATTATCGCCCAAAAGGGACCGGAAATTCCAACAACACCTCTTGATTGTGGAGGATATGCGGAGAAGGCACTCGAGAGTATGGGGCGACACTGCTGCGATGGTTTTAGAATCATGCCGGGAGACCGGTCAAACGAACACCCGAAAGCATCATGTTCATGCAAAGGAGACATATATAAGATGGCAGCCTCTTCGAAGTATGAGACCTATCCTCATCATCATCACCAGCACATTCAAAAACATCATCTCACCACAACCATTCATCCAGTCAAACACTTGCAGTTGAATCGATTCAATCAAACGCACCTCCAACAAACCAATCAAAATCCATCACATTCAAGATGGTCACCCAATCAAACGGCCTCTCGAACGGCAACGGCCACTCCAATGGCCACTCCTCCCACGCGGTCGGCTTCGACGTAAGCGGCCTCGTCCCCGCCCCCGTCACGCCCTTCACCGAAGACGGCGCCGTCGACTACGCCGCCATCCAACGCCTAGGCTCCTGGCTCGGCAGGATCCCCGGCGTCAAAGGCCTCGTGGTCCTCGGCCACGCCGGCGAAGGCACTTTCCTCACCCAAGCCGAGCAAACCGACGTAATCAAAGCCTTCGTGCGCTCCGTCAACGACGAAATCCCCATCATCGCCGGCATCACCGGCGAAGGCACCGCCGTCGCCGCCGAAGAAGCCGTGCGCGCGAAGGCCGCGGGCGCCAAAGCGGGTCTGCTCTACCCTTCGCACGGCTGGCTGCGTTTCGGATACCAGCCTGGCGCGCCGCAGGACCGGTACAAGGTTGTGTATGAGACCAGCGGGCTGCCTTTGATTCTGTTCCAGTACCCGGACAACACGCACGCGACGTACAACTTGCAGACGATGCTGGAGATTTCGGCGCAGCCGGGCGTGTTCGCGATGAAGAACGGCGTGCGCAATATGCGCCGCTGGGACACCGAGATCCCGGTGATTCGCGAGCAGAGACCCGAGCTGCAGATTTTGACGTGCCATGACGAGTACCTGCTGCACACGGCGTTTGATGTCGATGGTATGCTGGTTGGGTACGGAAATGTTGCGCCTGAGCTTCTGCTGGAGATGATCGATGCGGGCAAGGCGAAGGACTATAAGCGCGCTCGTGCTGTTCACGACAAGCTGTTGCCAGTCACCAAGAGCATCTACCACCGCGGCTCGCACATGGAGGGCACGGTGGCGTTGAAGCACGCGCTTGTCGCGAGGGGAATTCTGAGCCACGCTACTGTTCGTTCGCCGCTGTTGCCGCTGCCTGACGGTGCTGAGGAGGAGATCCATGCTGCTGTCAGCTCGGCGAAGCTGACCAAGGCTGTGATCCCTGGACAGTAGATGCTTTTCCATAAATTGTCGAAGATTGTTTCAGCGAGATTAGTTGTACCTAGCGCTATGATATAAGTTTGATCAATGGAATTTACCTTACCAAATTTCAGTGTCTGCGTCAATACGTAGTCAAAGCGAAAGATTGCCATTTGAGATCTGCACTGGCCTCAGGACAATTGGCAGTATGGCCAGTCGTTCGGAAAAGCATGATCCCTACCGCACTGTAGAGCTCAGTCGGGTTTGCGTGTTGACATTTTGAAGGTAAGGTCACTCTCGCATCTAGAACTCACGTGAACCAAGGTCTCGCCAAAAGTTGATTTATTTACTATCACCTTTTTACCAAACTCAACCAAACTCTCCATTATCGCTCTCCGGTTACCATTCTTAGAAAAACAAAAACAACTTCAATCCTTTTTTCTTTTCTTCTCGAGAACCTCTTCTGACACGGGGATCATTCAGGGTAAAACTTACGTTATTCAAGCGAGTGTAACTCAAGCATCGCAATGACGCTACGAGCGGAAGAAGCAACCAGTGTGCCATATGCACATGTGTGTTACAACATCTCTGCAGTGTTGTGACCTTTTGTCCGAGGTGGAAACACCTTGTCGAAGTGACGGAAGTGGACATCAGTCTTTCGACCATATCCTCACCAGTCTCATCAAAAGGAAGTGAGAAGGCCTCCAGAGGGTCCCTCGCGCGTAGAGTGATGGAACGTATGCGTCGACATGTATCGTGTTTTCAACAGTCGAAGTCGACGGGTTCAGCATAGAAAGCTCACATGGAGTGGAATTGAACAAATGTGCAACATCCAGATTGCACAACGTGCTCTGCAGCTCAGCCGCCAAAGCCGGCATCAGGGCTGACACCTCCGAAGCTCTTCCTGGCGCCCATAGCAGAGCTCCACATGCCGCCGCCAGCGCCAAAGAGAAGCTGGCCGTCGCCGTAGGCACCACCGAGGCCGGGCAGTTGAGGGACAGTGGTGACGGGTGCCTGAGCCATGCCGGTGCCTTGAGGGAGGCCTTCAAGCGAGCTCCAAGAATCGCCTACATTCTGCGAGGTGCGGCTGCGAACGCTATTAACAGAGCCAACGCGAGTGTGTCCATGCTCAAGGGGTGGCGAGGCGAGTGATCCCACAGGGAACCCGGTCGGAATTCTAGGGCTCACGGTGGCTGGCACGACGGGAGAAGTCGGCCACAAGCTCGAAACAGACGCGTACTTGCTGCTGGAACGAGACTTCTGCGGGTAACTCGCACTAGCCTTTGCGAACTCAGGAGTAGTCTCGACAGTGGGCTCTCCATGAGCCTGCACAACGGCGGGGTTGGTCGAGAACTGCTGCGGAGGAGTGACAGGGTCCTTAGCCTCATCGTCGTCCACAAGGTCATCGACCATGCGGCTCAACTGAGCATCCTGCGTACCCTGAGACTGCGACTGGGTGAATGCAGGCGCACGGGTCTGCGGAGCGACTTGCTTTGACGCTTGGGCTTTGCCGTTAGCGGCAGCTTTGGCGTAGCTGAGTGGCTTGTTCGCAGGCGCTGGTTTAGCCTTCGGAGCTGCCTTGGTCACCGGCTTCTTAATAGTCGCGGGCATAAGGAGCTGCTCGATCTCGTCGCCGTTTCCGTAGAAGACGCGATCGCCCTTGATCTTGATAGGAGATTCGTCAAGCTCGTGTGCAAAGTAGAGACCATCTTCCAGGAAGCCGTACACGCGGCAGAGCATTTCCTCGGCAGGCGAGAAACGGGTGATGTCGCGATCACTGAAGCGAGGCTTCATGATACCACTAGGCATGAGCTTCCACACTTTGTTGGCCTTTCCGCCAGAGCGATCGATCAAAGGCTCGAAACCAAGCGTGCCGACGTCCTCTTCAAGCATGTAAGGGACCGGGGAATATGTTTCAAGCTCCCAGATCGAGAAGTTCGATGCGACGAGATCCAGAGTGCGGCCATACGACTTCCAGAAACCCTCAATAGGGGCGGCCAAAGTGGGATCGCTTTTCAAGCCAAGAAGAAGTTGATAGTTCTGGTACAGCCAGCAGCTGTAAGTGCGCAGAGCTGGAAGAACGCGGCCGGAGCCAACAAGAATTTTATTCGTGAGCTCAACCTCGCCCATCTCAGCAGTGGCACGGGTGACTTTGACAAGATCGTCCTGGAGTATTTCAAGAAGTGTGGTGTAGGTGCGCAAGTTGATGCGCAAGAAAGAGTAAAAGGCATGTTCGTTTTCCGGAGTTTGTTTCTCTGTATTCGGTCAGTCCCAAACCAAATTTCACAATATTCATAAAATTTACCCTTGTAATTCTCAATAGACATGTGCTGTGAAGCAATGTTGACAAGAACCATGCGAGACAGTGTTGCGCCCAAGGAACGCAGCTTGAGCTCAGTAGACAGTTGGCCCATGACTTCGCGCTCAAGCTCATCGAAACCGCGGAACTTTTCGCCCTTGAAGCACATGCTGTGCAGACGAACGAACCAGCCGATCAAGGCGCGCTTCGGGGCCTCGGGGTCATTGGGCGAAGCTTTCTGAATGAGCTCGCCCTTGTCCCAGGCGGCATTTGTTTTCTCGAACTGCACAGTCAAGTTCTTGACAGCGTTCGGGTGTGGCTCTGCGACGCAGATGGAGCGGTACAGGTGGTAAATGGCCTGCAAGTGGTGGCGCTGCTCAAGCGCAACGACAGCCAACTGGTGGTGGCCCATGCCAGACTCGGGTCGGATGGTGCATGCTAGTCCGTAGTATCCAGTTGCTGGACCGAAATCGGGGTTCTTATCCAATCTCTCAGAAGCGCGCCAGCGCGAAAGATCGCCCAAGTAGATCAGAGTCTGGTGGCAAGAGTTCAATACTCGTCCGTGCAGCTCCGGTGTAAGCATGTTCGCAGCAGATGTACCATTCTGCGCCTCGGGCTTGATTTGCTGGGCAACATCCTGCAATTCAGGAACGCCGAACGCCGTGCTCAGCTTGTAGACGTGGTTGCGGTAGAACTTTACGCTCCCGCGGATCCATTTCAGGTAGAAGTCAATGATTGTGCGGATTGCAGCATGTGGTTTATCCGCGCCAGTAATCTTGCGATATTGTCTGAGCTGAGTGGAGAAGTACTTCCTGCCCTCGACGTGCGCGTTCCACAAGCGCGCCTCTTCCTTGGCCGCGAGAGTGAAGTCGGTGAAGACTACAGCCTGGCAGGCGCTTCTGTATGCATCGAAGGCGACGATGAGGTTCTTAATGGGCTCTTCGGTATTCTTCAAAAGGACCTTGACGGCTTCCTCGGTGGCTCGCACATAGGCGAGGAGATCATCCATGCTGGCGATGGAAGGCTCAGGGTAGGGTGGCGCAAAGCATAGGCGCCCTGGCCCTGCGGTGACGATAGTGGTGTTGGATGGACTATACCGGATCCGATCGGTGTCGGCGGTTAGGTGAAGGTGTGTTTTGTCGGATAAATCGTAGTGCGGGTGCGAGCCATTTGGGTGTCTCGCGGCGGAGGTGGGGTGAGAAGCGGAGGGCGACAAAGCGGCGGCCGTTGTTGTCGCGAGTGAGTCGTGAGAGAGGCGGACAGGTTTGGCTTGTGATAGACCGGTGGGCGGAATAGTGGTGGCGGTGGTGGTGGTGGCGCGAGGCGCGGCGATAGCGGCGGTGGTGGTGTCGAGGGTGGTGGATGAGGATGTAGCAGTCAGTCAGTCAGTGCGAGCTAACTTTCCCTGCTCACTCTGCCTCGTGGTCCTCCGGGACTCGGAACTGTGGAAATGTGGAAGGGCCAACGCGCCGGGAGATCGCCAGCGAGCGAACGTGGCAGCAGATGAGAGTGGCGCAATGTCGACAAAAAAAGTTACGAAACTGTGTAAACTCGATAATTCACTGCCGGTGTTGCCTGATCGCGGCTGCACTTCACTCGCAATGAATGAGAATGAGTGAGCCTTCTTTCCTCAGCCCTCCGCCCGCAAATCTTGCCGGGCGCTGCTACTGCAAAGCCATCGTCTAGCGCATGCAGGCACTGTACAGCACACCGCACGTCTGGCAGAGATACCCAACATGGCGAAGCGCTCTAGGGAAGCATCTATATCTTCACCCGAAGAAACAGCATTGTCAACAACGCCATCTCAAATAATCAATACGGAGTCTGTCGAACATCCTGCAAAATACTCCCAAACAGATTCTCAAACACAAACCACCAACATGCGTTGCCTCTTGCCACCCCACGCCCCAATAACCTTCTCCTCATACCCCGAGTATGAGACCCATTACAACCAAACCCACAGCAACCGCTGCTCGGAATGCAAAGCAAACTTTCCCACGGCACATTTCCTCAGCCTGCACATCAGCGAGAACCACGACCCGCTCATTGCAGCTCAGCGTGACCGCGGTGAGAAAGTCTTCGCTTGCTTCGTCGAAGGTTGCGAGAAAGTGTGCAGCGACTGGAAGAAGCGGCGCAGCCATTTGGTCGACAAGCATGGGTTCCCGAGGAATTATGATTTTCTGGTTGTTAATTCGGGCGTGGATGGCAAGCGAAGCATGTTGAGGGCTGGGGTTGATGGGAAGGGTCATAGGGCGAGTAGTCGGGAGCGACGGGGGAGTGCTCAGAGTGATGGGACGGTTTCGACGCAGGCTACTTCTGTCAGTTCTCCTCCGCCGCCTTCTGCGTCGCCGAAAGCAACTTTTGCAGCACAGCAAACGCGGCAAGCGAAGGTGCCTCAGGAGAGTCCGTCAAGTCCGCCTTGGAAAGGCAAGAAAAGATCTGGATCGACTCGAAGCCTACCGTATGGTGCGCCGGTGATGCCCGCGAAGGTCGACATGGACAACATCGTCAGCTCGATGTCTGCGCTCAGTATGGTGCCTCGGAGCGTGGCGAGAGGCAAGAAGTAATGATTCGTATCTTGACCAATCTCCGCCTTACTATATGGCCGGCAGATTGCATTTTAAAACGAAGAGACGTGGCATGAACATTTGACCAAAATCCCACATGTGAACCAGTACGCAGTCGAGTCCATTACATTGATGCAGCCGCAAGTGAAGCAGTGATGTAACGAACCTCAAACAAAATGAAGGCAGACCGATAAGGTTGCCTCGCCTTCAGGAGAATGCGACACTTTACCCTCCTTGTCACATGTTACTTACACACTGAGTGAGTGTCGCTCGTGATTTTGTTAGATAACAATGCGAAGTGATGATGTGACGTACGTCGACACTGACATGTGATTTGATCTTTGTGAGCATTACATCACACATGATTGACTTGCAGTTAACAAGCTCACGAGAAATTGGGCAAATGTGCCTTAATTTGTAAGCGATGCTATCTTTGAGACAACAAGCCTGCCTGAAACGCTATGCTTTCCAAGTCGGGCAAAGTGACACATGTCAGGCGTGCAGAATGGAAAGTCTGTGAGACGCGAGAGTGTATGTAAGGTGCGAACGTGAGACTGCGATTGCAAACACACTTCGTCCATAGCGAGTGGTCGACAATCACAGATGTCTCAACGAAGACAAGATAAAAAAACCACGCACATGCAAGTAAGCAAATAGTTGCACAGTTGGATTCTCCGTTGACGCAACGGGCTAACTGGCGTGTGGAGGAGAAACGGAAACGGAAACGGATGGATGCACGACTCGTGATTCGATCTTCCGCTTCGTTCGAAAGCGTCACCGCTCGGGCGAACGAAGTGACCTTGCGCTGCCGCTTGGACGAGAGCACGGGTCTCTTATCTTGTCTGGAAGTGGAAGCATCGTATCACGCGTTTCGCGCGCATAATAATGGTACGGTGGCACGCTGATCTTGTCTGATCTGTGATGGACGGCTGGGAAGACTGCTCATCAGCTGCTCAGGAAAATCTCACAGAAGGTCAAGGACGTTTGAAATATCGGATGGATTCCCAATCCAAATCAGGGAGGGCACAGGCAAAAAGCAGGGCAAAATAGCCCAGTAGCAGTAGGGTTGGTTGCGATGCGGAGTGGCCTCGCCGGGCAACCTGAACTGAACTGAACCTTGAAGGCTGGACGAGGCAAATCGTCGCAGCGCCTTGCCCGTTTGTGCTGGCTGGCTGGCTGGCTGTGCAAGAAGAATTCAGCGCAGCAGTCTGCGCACAATAGCAGTAGAACAATCGCACGCGTGAATAGACGTGACAGTGACAATACCTCCCCAACATTGAATCCCGTGCCTGTAAATATCCTTCATCCTTCATCCTCATCCTCCTCCTCCAACAACCAACTCTCGCACAGCCGAGTCCCGCCGAGCGTGAATTAGTGAGGTACTCTTCGTCACGAGAGACCGACCGACCGCCAGCCCTGGCCCTCCGCCCACCTCGAGCACACCCGCCCACCCAAACACTCTGCACTCTGCCGTGAACCATACCAGACCGCCTGCCTAGACACTTCCGCCAGAAACCCCGTCAATCGCACAATCCGCGCCCCGTCACCGCTCGCCCGCTGCCGTAACTCGCGATATACTGTAGCATCGTCAAGCCCTTCTGCGAGCCCTCCAGTCTCCGCTTGCGCCAACGCCAACACCAAGCAAGCAGCACCTCTCCAACGAGTCCGCCCGCCGCCAGTGACCTCTTCCAACCACCACACTCGCTCGGCAAGCGCAAAACTCACTTTCACACTCTGCTCACTTCTGGCATTTGACACCCGGAAGCCAGCTCGTGCTGCTGATCAGATGTCTTGAGACATTGCCATGTCCACTCCGCAGACTCTCACCCAGGCGGCGGCACCACACTACAGCCTGGACTACCGCCAGCGTCACCTCGTCAGTCCTAACAACCAGCGCTATCTACCTCCTCCCAGACCCTCCAGCAACCTGAGCAACGGTCACTATCACAATCTACCCGCCAGACCTCCAAGCAACATTTCACAATCGCAGCAATTCGCGCCGCCAACACGCCCGCAGAGCGGCATGAGTAACGGATACTCCACCCACGCACAATCGCAGTCAAGAGGCGGAGCCGAATACTCCTCCTATACCAACGGCCTCGCTCAACAGCCCGCGCATGAGGAACTAAGGCGCAGAGGCAGCCGTGCCAGCCAACACCAACGCCCATATCCAGAACCCGCAGCTGCAAGCTCGTCGCGTGCGGCACCAGCCACTGCCGGAGCCCAAATGACATCGGCATCAACCTATGATAGTGCCAGAGGCGAGAGCTCTGAGCGTCGCAGGCGCAGGTCTAAAGGTGAGGTTGACTGGGTTCAGTACTTTGGTGGCAAGCCACCCGCCGAGATCATCACCATCCACGACGATGACAGCCCTGCACCGCCGTCAACTACTCACAAAGTAGCGCAAGCTCCTCCACCAGCGACCAATGGCACCTACGCGGCACCTTCACAGCATGTCGACAAGCGCAGGCGCGTGAACGGTGCTGCTGATGACGTGCCCGCACATGGTGACTCCAGGACGCCGTACTCATACTCCAACGGCACATCCACGGAAAGCCTCCAGAACACAACAGCACCCACCAGCCTTGGATCAAGCACCAGTAGCAGGCTGGAACCTTCCAAAGTCGGCGAGAAGAGAAAGAGAACTACACGCGGAACGGAGATCGAGCGCAAGAAGCAAGAGACTGAACGACTTGGCCCGCGAGGCTACCTCGCAGAGTACGGTGAATACATCCCACCACCGAAGCAGCACAAGAAGCTCCGCGAACTAGCAGTGCCTGTGCTCCACGATGTATGTGTCACTCATTCGAGTCCAATGACGTATGATGAACGATCATTGACTGACAATCTGCAGCGCTACAAGAACAATGACAAGATTGACGACGAAGATGGCCACTACATCGTGCAAGAGGGCAGCAGCATCGCCAATCGATACAACCTGGTCAACCTACTTGGGCAGGGCACATTCGGCAAGGTTGTTCGAGCCCGCGATAGCAAGAACAAAGAGTTCGCCGTGAAGATTATTCGTGCGGTGCCAAAGGTACTTGAACAGATGCAACATGTATTACATCGGCTCATCTAACAATACCACCAGTACCGTGATGCATCACGCATCGAGCTTCGTGTGCTCCAGACACTACGACAAGCCGATAGTGAGAACCGGAATCGATGCATTCAACTCATCGATGCCTTCGATTGGCGAGGCCACATTTGCATCGTCACGCCTCTCCTCGGCCTCAGTGTCTTTGACTTCCTCAAGTCAGGTGGCTTCGTGCCATTCCCCGGATCACACATCCAAGCCTTTGCCAGGCAGCTTCTGGGCTCCATCGCTTTCCTCCACGACCTGAACCTCGTGCACACCGATCTCAAGCCAGAGAACATTCTCTTGATCAACCACACCTACCAGACATTCACATACAACAGGAACATCCCGTCTTCGTCGACGCTCACTGCTAGAAGCGCCAAGTTCAGAAGGGTGCTATTAGCTCCGCAGATCAATTTGATCGACTTTGGCTCAGCGACGTTCGATGATGAGTATCACAGCTCTGTGGTGAGCACGCGCCACTACAGAGCACCAGAGATTATCCTTGGAATTGGTGAGTACTGATCGGCATTGAGAAATATGAATAGTGCTAACTTGCCGTCAGGTTGGAGCCACCCGATTGACCTCTGGTCACTTGGCTGCATCTTGGTCGAGTGTTGGACAGGAGATGCTCTGTTCCAAACGCACGACTGCGCAGAGCATCTTGCCATGATGGAGGTTCGTACTTGTCCTAATGCGCCACGCTATTGCTTTGACTAACAATTTCCCAGGCCGTCACCGGCAACCAAATCGACAAGTCTCTCATCCGCGAAGTGATGAAGCAGAGCAAGCGCAGCGACCGCAACAGCGCCGCCCGCTTCTTCAAGAACCAACACTTGGCATATCCTTTCTCCGACACCCCACGGCAATCTAGGAAATTCGTTCGCGCCATGAAGCGTCTGGACGAGATCATCCCGCCGACTACACAATTCAACAAGTTGTTCCTCGATCTGCTGAGGAAAATCTTCGTCTACGACCCCAAGAAGCGCATCACTGCACGTGAGGCGCTGAAGCACCCTTGGTTCAGCGAGCTGGTCGAAGACGATGGCACGGAAGCTGGCCGCATCAGGGTTGAGAGGGAGCGACTCCGCGCGCAGAGCGAGCGGGATGGCGACAGAGGCCAGGCGAGGATCGAGAACAAGAGATGAGGCGACTGCCGTGGTACGGCTGCGCGTATTGCAGCTGAACTTTATTCTTGAATCGCACGTCTAGCATCATGTCGGCACGCAATCTGTCCATCGCAGGATACGGACTATTACTGCGAGCAACAGCATACTCGGTACCGCTCTCACTGTTGCGGGCCCCGATCTCAGCATCTGACGCGCAAAGGATCGCCATTCTCTACACGACACGATAGAAGACCACGGTGAAGGGCAAAGGGCGCATTCTCCTGCGCTAAAACAGGCAGAGAGGCAGGACGATGAATGCCACACACACTATTACACAGGATTTTGGTTGCATAGCATAGCGAAGGGTGTTTGTTCTTCTAGGGCGACTGGGTTTTTCTCCGGCTTTGATTATATCCATTGGGGAAGAGGGTCTGCGAGGCGAGCAGGCGGGCGGGCGGGCATGAAATATGTACACGTACAGAAGGTAGTTATTAACACGCTACGTATGATGATGTACTGGATTGGGGTTTTACTGTGAATATCTTTGTGCTTGCTTGGTTGTTCTTTACATGTCTGTAACTGTTACCTCTTGTCGTGACACAAATATATTATATCTTTCTGATCGATAAGGGCTATGTTGGACTGTGCTCAGTCTCGCACCTGTCCCCCGCTTCGCTTTGGAAATCTATGGGGTTTGGACTTTACCACGTTGGCTTGACACTCTGAAGCTTGAGCGCATACCACAACTGTTACTTCTGCACCTACGGCTCCATAAATCGAAGGACGACCGACACAGGAACCGAAGTTGCGAATCGCGGATCAACCTATAATAATAACGCCCTCTGAGGACCAAAGGCATACGAGGTCTACCCATAACCGAGCACCGCCCACCACACCACCCACCACCCGTCATGTCTCATCCACGCATTGAAGAGGTAGACGACGTCTCCGACCCAGAGGAGATGGACCTCGACGCCTTCGACTTCGCCCGCCCCGGCCAAACAACCCTCCAAACCTCTCAACCGGCCCCCCAACAACGGCAGCAATCGCAACCGCAGCAACAGCAGCAGCAGCAACAGCCAAACGCAGACATGATGGCCCAAATGCAAGCCCTCCTCGGCGGCCAAAACGGCTCCGGCATGATGAACATGCCCCCGCAAATGGACCAAAAAGAGCGCCTCCGCCTCGAGCGCGAGCAGCAAGAGAAATCCAAATCCTACCAGTGCATCTACCCGATCTACTTTGACGCTTCGCGGTCGCGCGAGGAAGGTCGCCGGGTGAATAAGGCGGACGCGGTGAAGAACCCGCTCGCGAGGGATATCGTGGATGCGCTGCAGTGGGTTGCGGGACAGGTTGGGTTCGCGCTGCAGATTGTGTTCGAGCCGAGTAAATGCCATCCGAAGGATTGGGCGAATCCGGGCAGGGTCAGGGTGGAGGTTAAGAGGGGTGGGGAGGGGGTTACGGGGGGGATTAAGAACAGTGAGTTTTATGACTTCTTTTGAGGGAGGGAGGCTCGCGGTCCAGGTTTCAAACACCGTACTGGGCTCTCAATGGCAGAGCGAGCAGTACGGGCTTCGCAGCCAGACCGCAAGGGAGGGAAGGAGAATTGAGGATGAGAGCAAGAAGAGAGAGCTAACAGTGTGTGTCATTACAGAACACCACCTCTACAAGATGATCGCCTCATACCTCAAGTCGCACCCCACGACGGAGCAGTCACCCCTCAAGCTCCGCGTGCCCGGTCTACCTATGCCAAAGGACAACAAGGTGCCCACGCCTGCAGTTCCTAGAGGTTTCAAGATGGGCAACATTTTGCCTCTGCACTCGCCTGCGCTTACGGGTGGTGGAGTTAGCGACAACATGATGGCTGATATGATGAAGGAGCTAGGCGGTGCTGGTGGAATGCCCAACATCCCTGGTTTGGGTGGCATGGGTGGTATGGGTGGCGGTGCTGGCGGTCCGCCTCAGGTCCCTTCGGCTGGGCAGCTCAAGGGAAAGGGAAAGAAGAAGTGAGGTGATGAATGCAAACAACGAATTGTTCAACCGTCATGCGTCGCACGTCTCTGTTGATGACACAGTCTCTTGCATGGTAAGATCGAAGCTCATTTTGCATACTTCTTGACTTGCGCTTAGAATCTGTTCGCGACGGAACAACCCTGAACATCAGCAATCACTCAGCAAGGACACTATGCAGGGGCCTTGCAGGCGATCTTCGAAACGTATCGTGCAGCAGACGCGGAACCTGGTCACTATCACAGTTCTCGCCCAAAACAACTCGATCGCTCCATATGCCCATGGTCCAAAATGCTTCACCCTGTCCCCAACCACTTGTCGACCCTCAGTTTGTGACACAGAACCAGGTCAGTCGCCTCTTGCAGCTGTCGTGCAGCGTCAGACTCGCGTGGGAGACGTGGAGGCACTCGCGACAACGCGCCCGGGCGAAGTGAAT
>Ga0265797_10008328_pt1 | contig 13848 bp, 9 predicted proteins | sample P2T30metagenome_FD_192433 | JGI IMG/M metagenome (GOLD analysis project Ga0265797, IMG submission 192433) | Plant litter microbial communities from East Loma Ridge, Irvine, California - P2 T30 | ecosystem: Environmental > Terrestrial > Plant litter > Unclassified | place: USA: California... | reverse complement strand
TGTCGGACGTCGCCGCCGAACCGATCTGGGAACAGGCGATCGTGCTTGCGCTGGTCGGCGTCGCGATCACGATCCTCGTCTACGGCGTCGTCGCGCTGATCGTGAAGATGGACGATATCGGCCTGCACCTGACCGAGCGGAAAAGCCCCGCGATCCAGGCGTTCGGACGCGGCCTGGTCAAGGGCATGCCGGTCGTCATGTCGGTGCTGTCCGTCGTCGGCACTGCGGCGATGGTCTGGGTCGGCGGACAGATCATCGTCCACGGGATCGAGGATTTCGGGCTGACGACGATCCCGCACTTCATTCACGATGCCGCCGCGGGCGCCGCCGCCGCGGTGCCGGTCGCCAAGGGCGTGGTGAACTGGGTGGTCAACGCCGCATTGTCGGGCGTGGTCGGCCTCATCCTCGGCGGCGCGATCGCACTCGGCCTCCACGCGGTGAAGAAGCCCAAGGCGCACTGAGCGCTAGCGGCTCCTTCCATTCCCGTCATCCTGACGAAAGTCAGGATCCAGAGCCAGGAACGTCAGCGTCCGTTACCCTGAATCCTGACTTTCGTCAGGATGACGGCGTGGGGGGAACAGCCCCCCCCGGCAACCGATGCGCCCCCTATTTCGCCGTCCACCTATCCATCCAGCCGATCACCTCGCCATACCATTGCAGGCTGTTCTTCGGCTTCAGCACCCAGTGATTCTCGTTCGGGTTGACCAGCAACCGCGACGGGATCCCGCGCCGCTGCAACGCGGTGAAGCTCGCTAGGCCCTGCGTGTAGGGAATGCGGAAATCCTTCTCGCCGGTGATCACCAGCATCGGCGTCTTCCAGTTGGCGACGTAGTTGACCGGGTTCCATTTCTCGAACGCGGCGGGGTCTTCGTAATAGGTCTTGCCGCCATGCTCCCACTCGTCGAACCACAGCTCTTCGGTCTCGTACGCCATCGCGCGCGCATCGAAGACGCCGTCATGCTGGACGATGCACTTGAACCGGTCGGGCCACTTCCCCTCGATCCAGTTCATCATATAGCCGCCGTACGACGCACCGAGCGCGCATGCGCGGTCGCCGTCGAGCCAGCCGAACTTGGCGGTCGCCGCCGCCAGCCCCTTTTGCAGATCCTCGAGCGGCCAGCCGCCCCAATTGTTGCTGATCGCGTCGGTGAAGGCCTGGCCGTACCCCGTCGACCCGTGGAAATCGACCGCGACCAGCCCGTAGCCCGCACCCGCGAACACTGCCGGGTTCCAGCGATAGGACCAGCTGTTGTTGCTCGATCCCTGCGGCCCGCCATGCACCATATAGGCGACCGGGACCTTACCCGTGCTGCCATAGGGCTTCACCGCATAGCCCCAGACGGTGTCGTCGTTCGCGCCCTTGAAGTTGAACCGCGTGACGGTCGGCATGTCGATGCCCGCGAGCTTGGTCGCGTTGACCGACGTCAGCCGCTCGGGCTTAGGCATCCGCTTGCCCTTCACCGCGAGCGCATAGAAGTCGTCGGGCGCGGTCAGGCTGCTGATCGCGACGACGACGCCCCTGGGCGTCGGCACGACCGCACCGACATGGCCCTCCTGCGTCAGCCGAGTTACCTTGCCCGTCACGGGATCGACCGCGAACACAGGCGTCTCCTGCGTGTCGTCCGCGGTGACGTAGATCCGCTTGCTGTCGGGGCTCCATGCGATTGACGCAACCGAACGATCCCAGCCCTGCGTCACCGCGCGGACCTGACCGCTCGCCAGGTCGCGCGTCATCAGCACCTGGCGATCTGCTTCGAACCCGGCGCGCGCCATCGCGAACCAGGCGAGCGTCCGGCCGTCGGGCGACACCGTCGGCAGATTGTCCATGCCGGTGTTCGCCGCCGTCAGGTTGACCGGTGCCGCGGAGCCGTCCGCGGGGACCGAGAAGATGTCGAGATTGGTCGAGGTCGCTTCGATCCGCCCCGCCTCGCGCAAAGCGAAATACAGCGTCCGGCCGTCCGCGCTCCACGACACTTCCTCGCCGCCGCCGAACGGCTTCGACGGCGCATCGCCGATCAGACCGCGCGTCACCGCGACGCCGTCGCCGGTGGCACCCGTGGCGGTCAGCGGCAGCACGAACAGCTGCGACCGGTCGCCGTTCGACCATGTGTCCCAGTGCCGCACGAACAGCTGGTCGTAGGTCCGCCCCGCCCCGGCATTCGGGTCCTTCTTGACCGTCGCAGGCGCAAGGCTCGGCGCGCCGGGCTTGCGGTCAGCCCAGATCACCAGCTTGTCGCCGGTCGGTGCGACCTTGAACCCGCCGAAGCCGCCGTCGAAGCTTGTCAGCTTGCGCGGCGTGCCGCCGGCGATCCCGATCGACCAGACCGCGTCGCTGCCGCCCTTGTCCGACTGGAAATAGACGGTTGCGCCATCGGCGGAGAATTGCGCGCCGGTCTCGTTCACATCGGCTTCGGCGATCAGCGGCTCGGGCCTCGCACCCTTGCGCGTCAGGTCGAGCCGCCACAGGTCGAACCGCCCGCGATCGGCGGCGAGATCGGTCTCGCGCTGTTCCCACACCAGCCAGCGGCCGTCCTTCGACACGGCGGGCGAGGACACGCGCGACAGCTTGACGACATCGTCGATGGTCAGCTGGCGGGCGGTGGCGGGGGCGCTTGCAAGAGCGAGCACGGCGAGGCTTGCGGACAGCAGGGTCTTCATGCGCGTCTGCATAGAATGCTTGCACGATCGCGCGCAATCGCCACGTCGTTGCGCATCATGTCGCGTAAATCCTCCTTCCCGCCCGTGGCCGCCGCCGATGCGCGGCTGCTCGTCCTCGGCAGCCTGCCCGGCGACCGTTCGCTTGCCGAAGCTCGCTATTATGCGCATCCGCAGAACCAGTTCTGGGCGCTGATGTCGGGCGTCGTGGCGCGCGATCTGGTCGCGCTGGCCTATGACGAGCGGCTGATCGCGTTGCGCGATGCGGGCGTGGCGCTGTGGGACGTGATCGGGTCGGCGCACCGCGTCGGCAGCACCGACGCCGCGATCCTCGATGCGCAGGACAATGCGGTCGCCGAGCTGGTCGCGCGCCTGCCCGATCTCCGCGCGATCGCGTTCAACGGCGCCACCGCGTTGAAGCTGGGGCTCAGACAGGGGCTCGGAACGCTCGGCCCGCAGATCGTCGCGCTGCCGTCGAGCAGCCCGCTCCACACGATCGGCCGCGCCGCCAAGCAGCCCGCCTGGGACGCGCTCGCCCCCTTCCTCGCCGTGTCGCGCTAAATCCGCACCGCCCCTGCCGCACGCACGTCGGCGATCGTCGGCCAGCCATTCACCGCCATCAGCAGATCCGCCTCCGCCAGCAGGCACCGCAGCACATGCGCCGCCCCCGCCGCCCCGTCGAGCGCGAGGCCGTACGCATAGGGCCGCCCGACGCCGACCGCACGCGCGCCCAGCGCGATCGCCTTCACCACGTCGCTGCCCGACCGGATCCCTGAATCGAACAGCACGGGCACGTCGCCCGCCGCCGCGACCACGTCCGGCAGCATGTCGATCGCCGCGATGCCGCCATTGGCCTGGCGCCCGCCATGGTTCGAACAATAGATCGCATCCGCGCCGGCATCGATCGCGCGGCGCGCATCGTCGGGATGGCAGATCCCCTTCAGGATCAGCGGCAGCGTGGTCAGCGAGCGCAGCCACGCCATGTCGTCCCAGGTCAGCACCTTGCCGAAGACACCGGCCCATTGCCGTACCGCCGCCGCGCCATCCTCCTCGGGCGGCTTGGCGAGCATCGCGCGAAAGACCGGGTCCGAAAAATAGTTCATCAGCACCGCGCCGCGCAGCTGCGGAAAGTTCGCGACGTTCAGGTCGCGCGGCCGCCATCCCGTCACCCAGGTGTCGAGCGTGACGACGATCCCCTTATACCCCGCCGCCTCGGCGCGGCGCACCAGGCTCTCGGCCAGCGCCTTGTCCTTGGGCGTGTAGAGCTGGAAGAACCCCGGCGTCTCGCCCAGCGCCCCCGCCACGCTTTCGAGCGGATCGTTCGACAGCGTCGACGCCATCAGCGGCACCCCCGTCTCGGCCGAGGCGCGCGCGGCGGCGAGGTCGCCGTGACCGTCCTGCGTGCAGATCCCGATCACCCCGACCGGTGCCATGAAGATCGGGCTCGGCAGGCGCATCCCGAACAGCTCGACCGACAGGTCGCGTTTGCTGCAATCGACCATCATCCGCGGCGTCATGCCCCAGTGCCGGAACGCGTCGGCATTGTTGTTTTGCGTGAATTCGTCGCCGCAGCCACCCTGGACATAGCCCAGCACCGATGGCGGCATCGCCGCGCTCGCGCGCTGTTCGAGCGTCGCGTAATCGACCGGCAGCTTCGGGATCACGCCGCTCAGACCGGCGTTGTAAATCGCGTTCTGGTAATCGCCGAAATGCGGCATCCGCCTACTCCTATCGACGGCGTTACACCCGTCCTGACGGCGAATGTAGCGCTCAGCCGTCGAGCCGCGCCAGAAATTCCTTTGCCTGTGTAAGCGTCGCGTCCCGGTCCGCCGGCTTCATCTTGGCCCAATTGCGATACGGCATCGCCAGTCGCGGATTGCGATCGAGCTTCTCCGCGTTGCGCACCAGGAAATCCCAGTACAGCGCATTGAACGGACACGCATTTTCCCCGACGCGCTGCTTCACATCATAGCGGCAATGCCCGCAATAATCCGACATCCGGTTGATATACGCGCCCGACGCCGCATAGGGCTTCGACCCGAGCAGGCCACCATCGGCGAACTGGCTCATCCCCAGCGTATTGGGCAGCTCGACCCATTCATACGCATCGGCATAGACCTCCAGATACCATTCATGGACCTGCTTCGGGTCCGCGCCGATCAGCAGCGCGAAATTGCCCGTCACCATCAGCCGCTGGATATGGTGCGCATAGGCATGGTCGAGCGTCTGCCCAATCGCCTGCGAGAGGCAGTGCATGTCGGTCTCGCCGGTCCAGTAGAAGCCCGGCAGGTCGCGCCTAGCATCCAGGAAGTTGCGCTCGACATAATCCGGCCCCTCGCGCCAATAGATGCCGCGCATATATTCGCGCCAGCCGATGATCTGGCGGATGAACCCTTCGGCGCAGTTGAGCGGCACGCGCCCGGCGGCATATTCCGCCTCGACCGCGCGGCACAGATCGACCGGATCGAGCAGCCCCGAATTGATATAGGGCGACAGCACCGCGTGCCATAGGAACGGCTGGTCGGTCAGCATCGCATCCTGATAATCCCCGAACCGCGGCAGCGCGTGGTTCAGGAAATGCCGCTGCTGTTTCAGCGCATCGTCGCGGGTCGTCGCGAAGTCGAACGCATCGAGGCTGCCGGGATGCTCGCCGAACCGCGCCGCGACCATCGCGAGCACCTCGGTCGTGATCGCATCGGGGGCAAAGGAGAGCGGGCGCGGCATCAGCAGGTCGGCCTTGGCCGGCTTGCGGTTCTCCGCATCGTAATTCCACTCGCCCCCCTCGGGCTTCTCGCCATCCATCAGCAACCCGGTGCGGCGGCGCATCTCGCGGTAGAAATACTCCATCCGCAAATGCTTGCGCCCCTCCGCCCAGGCCTCGAACTCGGCATGGCTGGCGAGGAAGCGGGCGTCGGCGCGGATTTCGACCGGCAGGCCGAACAGCGTTTCCCACGCCTCCAGCATCCCCGCAACGCGCCACTCGCCCGCCTCGGTGACGATGATCCGCGCCGGATCATGCCGCCCGATCGCGCGCGCGACCTCGCCGGTGAAGCTGCCGGTCGACTCCGGATCGTCGAGCGTGACGTAGTCGACGGTCCAGCCCGCCTCGCGCAGTGCCTCGGCGTGATGCCGCATCGCCGACAGGATATAGGCGATCTTGCGGCGATGGTGGCGGACATAGGTCGTCTCGTCGGCGACCTCCATCATCAGCACGATCGTCGCCGCCGGGTCGGCCCCGTTGAGCGAGGCGATCTGCAGCGAGAGCTGGTCGCCGAGGATCGGCACGAGCGTGGTTTTCTTGGAGCGCATCGCATCCTACATGGCGGACCATGACCGCTCCTACAAACCCGTTATATCTGGGCCAGAACAGCGCCCTCCCCGCCTCGCCCGAAGAGGCCGTGCTCGATTACGTGCCCAACCCGCGCGTCGGCCGGACCTATCTGGTGCGGTTCGCGGTGCCCGAATTCACCTCGCTCTGCCCGGTCACCGGCCAGCCCGATTTCGCGCATCTCGTCATCGACTATGTCCCCGGTGAGACGATCGTCGAATCCAAGTCGCTCAAGCTGTTCCTGGGCAGCTTTCGCAACCATGCCGGCTTCCACGAGGATTGCACGGTCGGCATCGGCGAGCGGCTGTTCGACGAGATGAAGCCGGTCTGGCTGCGGATCGGCGGCTATTGGTATCCGCGCGGCGGGATCCCGATCGACGTCTTCTGGCAGTCTTCGGCGCCCCCTGCCGATCTCTGGCTGCCCGATCAGGGCGTCGCCCCGTATCGCGGGCGTGGCTGACGCCGTCGTCGCATGCAGTGATGTTGATAAAGTTTAACATCAAAGCGTGTGTTGCAGTGCAATATTAATGCAACTTTCATACCTTGTCAGCCGTTGGGGGTGAGCGCGATGCCGGGTTAGCCTGTTATGCGCGCTCAGACAAAGGACAGGGTATGGCGTTACCGGCGGACGGGACCAAGATCACGCGGCTGGCACTCATTGGCAATTTTTTGCCGAGGCGGTGCGGTATCGCGACATATACGACGGATGTGTTCACCGCGATGCGGGCGCGCTTTCCCGAGGTCGCGGTCGACGTCTATGCGATGGATGATCATCCTGGCCTGTACGAGTATCCGCCGGAAGTCGTTGGAACGATCCCCGAAACCGATCTGACCGCCTATCTGGATGCCGCACGCAAGATCGATGCGAGCGGAGCCCAGGCAATCTGGGTTCAGCACGAATACGGCATCTACGGTGGCCCGGCCGGGGACTATCTGCTCGCGCTGCTCGACCGCACGACGCTGCCGGTCGTCGTTGCGTTGCACACGATCCTCGAACGTCCCAATCCCGACGAACGCCGCGTCATGGAGGGCCTGTTGCGCCGTGCCGCGCGCGTCATCGTGATGGCGGAGCGTGGCCGCGACATCCTCCAGCGCGTCTATGGCGCCAGCCCGCGGCAGATCGTGATGATCCCGCACGGCGTGCCCGATCGTGACCTCGTCGAACCCGACACGCTGAAGGCGCAATTCGGCTGGGAAGGCCGCAAGGTCGTGCTGACCTTCGGGCTCCTCGCACCGAACAAGGGTATCGAAACAGTGATCGAGGCGCTGCCCGCGGTCATCGAACGTCATCCCAATCTTCTTTACGTCGTGCTCGGCGCGACGCACCCCAATCTCGTCGCGCATCAGGGCGAGGCGTATCGTGATCGTCTCAAGGCGCTGACCGAAGCCCGTGGCGTGGCGGGCAATGTCACCTTCATCGACGCGTTCGTCGAACATGACGAGTTGCTGAGCTATCTGCAGGCGGCAGATATCTATGTGACGCCCTACACCAACCCGGCGCAGATCACCTCGGGCACGCTTAGCTACGCCATCGGCGTCGGCAAGCCCGTCATCTCGACCCCGTACGTCCATGCGACGGAAATCCTCGCCGATGGGCATGGCGTTCTTGTCCCGTTCGGAGATGTCGCTGCCTTCGCGCGCGAGATCGACATGCTGCTGTCGAGTGATCGCGACCGCCATCGCTTGGCCGAACGCGCCTATGCGCGCGGTCGTACGATGATCTGGCCACAGCTTGCCGAAACATCGATGGCAGAGATCCGCGCGGTGGTCGCGGCACGCCCTTTTCGTCTGGCAAAACCTTCGCCCCCGTTGAAGCCGCTTGCGCCTGACTTCGCGGCCGTCGAACGGATGAGTGATTCGACGGGCATGCTCCAGCATTCGATCTACTCGATCCCCGATCGCCGGCATGGCTATTGCATCGACGACAATTGCCGTGCGCTCATGCTGATGAGTGCGATGCCGGACATGGATGAGGTCCAGCGCGACAAGTGGACGACGATCTATGCGTCGTTCGTACAATATGCCTGGAACCCCGACGAGCGTCGCTTCCGCAACTTCATGAACTTCGACCGGAGCTGGTGCGAAGACGTCGGGTCCGAGGATTCGAACGGGCGCACGGTCTGGGCGCTCGGTATTACGGCGCGCGATGCACAGCTGGCCAAGCATCGCGACTGGGCGACGGCGATGTATGACTCGACCGCATCCTGTGCGCTCGAGCTCGGCAGCCTGCGCGCCCAGGCCTTTGCAATGCTCGGCGCGGCGGCGATGCTTGAGGCCAGCCCCGGGCATCAGCTCTCGCTGTCGATCCTGGCAAAGTTCCCGGATGTCCATCTGGCGCTGCTCGAGAAGACGCGACGTCCCGAATGGCAGTGGTTCGAGATCGTCCTCGCCTATGACAATGCGCGCCTGCCACAGGCGCTCATCCGTGCGGGCCAGGCGCTCGGCCGCCAGGACCTGATCGATTGCGGTCTGGCGACACTCGAATGGATCGTCGCCAAGCAGACCTCGCCCGAGGGTCGCTTCCGCGCAGTGGGTACGGAAAGCTTCGGACGCTCCTATGAGGATCCGCTGCAGTTCGACCAGCAGCCGCTGGAGGCACAGGCCACCGTCGATGCCTGCATGGCGGCGTTCGAGGCCACCGGCGACCTGCGCTGGCGTGACGAGGCCGAGCGCGCCTATCGCTGGTTCCTGGGCGGGAATGACCTCAATCTGCCGCTCGCGAGCATTGCCGATGGCGGCTGTTTCGATGGATTGATGCCGACGGGATTGAACCGCAACCAGGGTGCAGAGTCGATTTTGGCGCTGCAATTGGCCAATTGTGCGATTTCGGGGGTATCAAACGCAGCCCAAAGCGTGGCAGGAGCCTCGCGCGTCGTCGCATAGCCTCGCTAGCGTCGGCGTCCCAAGGTGGAACGGCACGCGAGGCATAAGCACGATGGACCTGTTTACCCACCAGCTGCGGTTGCACGCCGACCCGTCACGGGTCGTCGTCCGGCCCTTTCATATCGCCTGGGCCGGCAATGCCGGTGCACCCAGTCGTACCGAGCGACTGGTCGGCGAAGTCCTCGAGATGACGAGCGCCGAGGCGCGGATCCAGCTCGAGGTGGTGCTGAAGGATTTCGAGGCGCGGCACTGGCAGACGCGGCGCGTGTTCATGACGCGCTACGACCAGATCGAGGACATGCTCGGGCTCAACGGCGCGGATATCGGTGACGAGAAGCGCCAGCTGATCGGCGCCTATTTCTGTCATGAATACAGCTATGCCGCCGCCGCGCTGATGAACCCCAGCGCAGTGCCGCATTTCGACCAGTCCGGGATGCCGCCGGGCAGCCTGCGCATCCTGATGTCGATGCGCGCGGTCGGCGAAGGTCACATCTCGTCGGTCGCGTTCCGCGAAGGCATCATCACCGACCAGAATCTGATGAAGCTCGCGCCCGAGCCGCCCTTCGCCACCGCGACCGACGCGGTCGGCAGCGGCGAGGACGAGATGCCGCAGGGCCCCGTCACCGTGTATCGCCACCGCGACAGCACGCTCAGCGGCACGGTGATCTTCCCGATCACCCAGGCGCAGTCGAAGGGGCTGGAAGATCTGCGCATCGTCCGCTTCCAGCACGACAATGGCGACTATGAATGGATCGGCACCTACACCGCCTATAACGGTTCGGTCATCCAGTCCGAACTTATGCGGACGCGTGATTTCCGTGCATTCGATCTCGTCCCGATGACTGGCCCTGCCGCACGCAACAAGGGCATGGCGCTGTTCCCGCGTAAGGTGAACGGCCAGTATATGATGATCGGCCGGCAGGACGGCGAGAACCTGTTCCTGCTGAAGTCGGACACGCTGACCGACTGGGACGACGGCGAGAAGATCCTGACGCCGCTCTATCCGTGGGAGCTCGTCCAGATCGGCAATTGCGGCCCGCCAATCGAGCTCGACGAGGGCTGGTTGCTGCTCACGCACGGCGTCGGCGCGATGCGCAAATATTCGATCGGTGCAGTGCTGCTCGACAAGGACGACCCGTCAAAGGTGATCGGCCGCACGCAGCAGCCGATCCTCGCCGCCAAGGATCAGGACCGCGAGGGCTATGTCCCCAACGTCGTCTACAGCTGCGGCGCGCTGCGCCATGGCGATGCGCTGTTCCTGCCTTACGGGATCGCCGACAGCTCGATCGGCTTCGCCTTCGTGAAGATCACGGACATGCTCGCTGCGATGAGGTGAGGCTACCCCGCACCCCAACCACCACCCCGGCGAAGGCCGGGGCCCAGTTGGGGGACGGTAGTAACGACTAACGGCCCTCCGTTACGTCGATCTCCCCAACTGGGCCCCGGCCTCCGCCGGGGTGGTGCGAAATACCTCGGCGCACGCGTGTATCCTGTTCTCCCGCGAAGGCGGGAGCCCAGCCTGGGTCCCCGCCTTCGCGGGGAAACACTTTTACCGCGATGCCGCCATCGTCCGCCGGTACATCACCCAGGTCAGCAGCGCGAACAGCAGGGTCCCGCCGACCAGCGCGAAGGGTACGAACCCCTCCCCGACCAGCGCCAGCGGCGTCTCCTGGTTGGTGAGATAGACGATCCCGGCAAACCCCACGCCCCACAGCGACTCGCCGACGATCATCCCCGTCGCGGTCAACACGCCCATCCGCCTGGCAAGCTCGGGATCGCGCGCGCGGTCGGCCCAGCGGTCATAGGCATAGCCGACCACCGCGCCGATCGTGACCGGCAACGTCACCGCCATCGGCAGATACACGCCCAGCCCGACGCCCAGCGGCGGCAACCGCAGCTTGCCCGCCTTGCCCAACAGTTCGTCGAGCGCGATCACCGCGACACCGGTCATTGCGCCATAGCCGATCATCGCCCAGTTGAGATTGCCCCCCAGCACGCCCTTGGCGAGCGCCGAGATCAGCGCCGCCTGCGGTGCCGCCAGCGCATTGGGCCCAGCCCCCGGCGCGCCGGCAAAGCCGAGCGTGCTGCCGAGCAGGTTGAGCACCGGCGGCACGACGATCGACCCGAACACCACGCCGATCAGCAGCGCGACCTGCTGCTTCCACGGCGTCGCGCCGACCAGCTGCCCGGTCTTCAGGTCCTGGAGATTGTCGTTCGAGATCGTCGCGATGCCGAAGACCACGCCCGTCACGATCAGGCCGTAGGCGACCAGCGCCTGCGTCGTCCCCGGCTCGACCGCACGACCGAACCACGACACCAGCAGGATCGATGCGGCGAGGATGGCGAGGATGCCGATGCCCGACACGGGAGAATTCGACGCGCCGATTAGCCCCGCCATGTACCCGCACACCGCCGCGATCACGAGGCCGATGACCAGAATGAACGCGAGACTCCCCGCGATCAGCCCGACCGCCGACGCCTCGAGCGGCCCGCCGTGGAGGACCGTCCACAGCAGGATCCCGATCGGGACCAGCATGGCCAGCGACGCGATCCCGACGATCCCGATCGGGATGTCGCGCTCCTCGAGTGCCAGCACTTCGCCGCCGCGCTTGGCTGCCGACGCCGCCAGCGCCGATCGTACGCCGCCGACCACGGGCCCTGCGATCTTGAGCAAGGTCCAGATCGCCGCGACCCCGATCACGCCTGCACCGAAGAACCGCACGTCCGAACGGAACACGGTCGTGGCGATCACTTCCGCGGTGCCGGTCACGCTCCCCGCCGAGGTCAGGATCGGCAGCAGGATCCACCAGCCGATCACCACGCCCGTAAACATTGCCATGCCGACCGAGATCCCGACCAGATGCCCCGCACCCAGCAGCGCGAACGACAGTCCACCCGAAATCCCGGTCGCACCTGCGCCGACGCGGAACCACGTCGCGGCCTCGGCAGCGACCAATTTGGTCTGCGTCAGGATCGCGAACCCGGCCGACACCAGCGCGTTGACGACGATGATACCGAGCCCACGCGCGCTCTCCTCGCCGCCCTCGCGGCTGCCCGCGCCGACTTTCAGCACTTCGGCGGCCGCGCGGCCCTCCGGATAGGGCAGCACCGTGTCGACGACGAGCGCACGGCGCAGCGGGACCGAGAACAGCACGCCGAGCACGCCGCCGAACATCGTGATCGCCGCGGTGGTGAAGAACGGGAACCCCTGCCACCAGCCGATCATGACGAGGCCGGGCAACACGAAGATGATCGCCGCGAGCGTGCCCGCGGCGGACGCGATCGTCTGGACGATGTTGTTCTCCAGAATCGTTGAATCCTTGAACAGCCGCAGCACGGCCATCGAGATCACCGCGGCGGGGATCGACGTCGCGAAGGTCAGCCCGATCTTCAAACCCAGATAGACGTTCGCCGCGGTGAACAGCAGCGTGATGATCGCGCCCAGCACGACCCCGCGAAAGGTAAGCTCGCGCATGCTCGTCTCGGGCCCGGTCTCGGATACGCCCCGCGTCGCGTCGGTCATCAGATCGTCCTAACCAGAAACACGTGCCCCGGCGGAGGCCGAGGCCCAGTCGGAACGTCCTCCAACCGGGCCTCGGCCTCCGCCGGGGTCCTAGCCGTCAGGATGCCGCGCTCTTGCCGTGAGCGCAACCGGCCGGATCAGCGCGCCACCATCCGCCGCGCGAAATGCACCGTGACCGCGCGCGTCACGCTCTCCGCAATCCGCTGCCGCCCCTCGTCGCTGTCGAGAAACGCCGCGTCCTGCGGGTTCGAAATATAGCCCGTCTCGAACAGGATCGAGGGCATGTCGGGCGCCTTGAGCACCATCAGCGACGCCATGCGGTGGAAATTCGGCTTGAGCGGCATCAACGGCTTGGCCTCGCGTCCCAGCAACCGCGCGAACGTGGCGGACGCGTTAATCGTCTCGCGCTGCGTCAGGTCGATCAGGATCGACGACACGTCGGCAGGCGCCTCGCCGAGATTCACCCCGGAGATCACATCCGCCTTGTTCTCACGCGCGGCTAGCCGCGCCGCCTCCTTGTCGGACGCCACCTCGGACAGCGTATAGGCAGTCGCGCCGCTCGCGCCTTCGGATCCGGTACTGTCGCAGTGGACCGAGATGAACAGGTCCCCCTTCAACCGTCGTGCGACGCCGTACCGCTCGCGCAGCACGAGGAACCGGTCGTCGCTCCGCGTCAGCGCGACGCGCACCCGGCCTGACGCGAGCAGCGCGTCACGGATCGCCTTGGCGACCTTGAGGGTCACGTCCTTCTCGCGCAGCCCGTCGGGGCCGATCGCGCCGGGATCGACACCGCCATGTCCGGCGTCGATCACCACCAGCGGACGCATATCGTCGCCCTCGACCCGCGGCAGCGTGATCCCGCGCGCGCGGGGCGGCACCGGGATCGACACCTTGTACCGCGGCGCCGGCCGCGCGGCGAAAGTGACCGGGAAGAAATTCAGCGGGCCGGCGATACTGGCCTGCGCAAAGGCCGCATCGTCGACGCGGCGCAAGGCCAGCGTCAGTTCGCGCCCCTGCGAATCGAACCCGCCATCGGCCACTATGGCCGGCTCGGACAGGTCGAACAGCATCCGCAGCCCGGAGGGGCCCTGCCGGCGCTGCGTGATGCGGGTCACGATGCCGCCCGGCTTCGCGGTTCCGCCGGGCGTCGCGTTCGCGATATCGACCGCGATCTGCCGTCGGCCGGTCAGGATCTGGCTCACGCCGCTGCCGACCGGTGCATCGAAGCGGATCACGATCTGCGTCCGGCCGATCGCGATGCTCTGGACGGTCGCCGCCAGCGCGGGAACGCCGGACAGCCAGCCGAGCAGCAGGGCGATGATCGCAACCATTCTGCGTCCATGCCGTGCGACCGCGCTGCCGGTCCAGCGAAAAGCCATTCTACACTCCCTGGATCGGTCGAGCCCGACCGAAACGAGACGCCTACGCCACGCCCCCGCAAGAGGATCTTGCGGAGCAG
>Ga0265797_10008326_pt1 | contig 13852 bp, 14 predicted proteins | sample P2T30metagenome_FD_192433 | JGI IMG/M metagenome (GOLD analysis project Ga0265797, IMG submission 192433) | Plant litter microbial communities from East Loma Ridge, Irvine, California - P2 T30 | ecosystem: Environmental > Terrestrial > Plant litter > Unclassified | place: USA: California... | reverse complement strand
TGTCTTCCATCTTCCCGTTTGCTCTCCTTCCGACCACACTCCCACATTCACGAACCCATCATTCGACCTATTCGAGGCATCTCTACCGAAGATCACTCACACGATCGTGAGAGTGGTCGTCTCGACCAAATCGCGACTACTGAATCCAACTGACAAGACAAACTCTCCCTCAGGAATGAGCCATTGTTGCGAGTTGATATCCCAGTAGCTGAGATCACGACGCATGAGCTCGAACTTTACATGCGACCTCTGGCCAGCGGCAAGCTCGATCTTCTCGAAGCCACGCAATTGCTGAGGAGGCGTGCCTTCAGGAGTGCTGTCTGGGAAGTGCACGTATAGCTGAGGAACAGCAGAACCACGTACATCGCCAATGTTGCGAACTGTCGTCTCAGCGGTGTAGAGCACTTCCCAAAGCGCCGGGTTGCCGCCCGGCTGCGTCTCGCGATCCTCAGGACGAGAAGTGATTTCAATATCTTCATCGGTAGGCTCGACGGTTAGTCCAGCAAGCTCGAAAGTGGTGTAGGACAGACCATAACCAAATTCATAGCGAACATCAATTTCTTGCGCATCAAAGTAGCGGTAGTCGATCTCGAGCTTCTCGTCAAAGTACGATTGCCAGTCATCCTTTCCGGTGGTGTTGACGTTGGTAACAATAGGTCCGTTGTAATCAGATGCCTCATAGGCGATGGTGTAAGGCAGGTGACCGGAAGGGTTCACATCGCCATACAGAACGTCGACAATGGAGTTGCCTGACTCCTGGCCTGGGTAGTGAGCTAATAGGATCGCAGTGACGTTCTCATTGTCTGCGAAGGGCAGAATGTTGATGCCGGCTGAGTGTGTGACGACGACAGTGTTCTCACAGAAGGCTGCAACAGTTTCGACGAGCTCATTGCCCTGCCAATCAAGCTCGAGCGACTCGCGGTCGACTGCCTCACTGGAAACGAGTCAGTCTTACTCCGGTGAAAAAACGCAGATGCACACTAACCTGGCCCAGCCCTTGAGGAACACAAGGCAGACCTCAGGCTCGTTCGGCAAGGGTGACGAGCCCCACCCGTTTGGATCGCGCCCAATGACTTGAGTGTTGTTCAACCATGCCTTGACCTGAACATTGTTAGCGTTAGCAGTGTGATCAGTCAGGCGTCGGAGTACTTTGACGTACCAGAGCACCGTCTTGAGCGGCACGAGTCTTGAGAGCTTCTAGGGGAGAGACTAGGTAGGTGAACAGAGCAGCGCCAGATCCACCTCCAACAGCGAGAGTACCAAACTCGAATTGCTGCTGGTTCAAAGGGCCCTCAGTACCAGGGCCAGCGTCGTTTCCGAACACAGCAATCGACTTGGGTGCTTTTAGAGGCAATGTCTGATTCTCGTTCTTGAGAAGCACGGTTGAGTGGGCAGCAATCTTGCGAATCAACTCACCGTGATTGTCGCGAACATCACGGCGGCTGGGGCCCGTCAAGTTCCACTCGCGCAACCATGTGCTGGGCAGGGAGAACGTGTTCAAACGAGCGATGGATGGGTCGACTGTTGGGAATTCTTCGTCTTGATGCAGTGCGTAGTATGGCGTCATGATCCTTGTGATCATGTCGTCCAGACGCTCGACGTCGATAGTTCCATTGTTGACTCCGGCGGTGATGTTGCCACCGAAGTAGGAGCCGAGCGACTGCGTCTCGTTGACGACAACCTTAGGGTTGAAATGACCGGGCATGTCCATGTCTAAGCCTGCTTCAATGGAGGCTAGGCCGGAGTGCGTAGCATACCTATGGTTCAAAATACTGGGTCAGTTCAGCGTCTCAGGCATTATAATCCTTGGATTCGTACCAGTCAGACATGATATATCCATTGAACCCTAATTCAGTCTTCAGCAGACCGTTCAACAGCTTGCTGTTTTGACATCCGTAACTGGAAGAGGTCAGCATATATTGTCATGTCTCGACTTGGTGATGAAATGAACGATCATACCTGCCATTGGAGCGCTGGTAGCTGCACATGAAAGCTGCAGCATGTGCGTGAACAGCATTTGCGAAGGGCCACATGTAAAGCTCGTCTAAACATTGTGTGTTAGTCTCCCCCCAGTCTAGACGTACACACTGATCCACCTGTCATACTTCATGCATATTCCATCCTTTACCCGCTCAAGCTTGGAATAGCTAGTCTGCTGAAGTACCTGAGCCGGGCTGTCATACTCTCAACGGAGGAGCTTCTTCCATTGGGATTGGGGGCGGATGATACAAGCTGGGATCAGCTTGGAGTGGCACTTACGGACAGTTCTGTCATCGACGTTCGATGAGAGTGATTCGTACCGCAGGGTACCATTCGGGTAGGCAACCGGGTTCCTGAGTACCTCTTGCTCATTAAGTAGCCAGTGTTTAGCAGTAGCCTGCACACCGGCGTCCTGGAGACCTTGAACGGATTTCTCCATGGTTACACCAGAAAGGTAAGGGTCGGGCGAGAAACCTTCCCAGTTACGACCTGAGTATGCCGAACGTCCCATAGGACCAACGGATGGACTATAGGGCTACGATTAGCGATACGTGATTGATGCATGGTCGGGGATGATCACTTACGCAAGGGCAATCTGAGCTCCCTTGGCCCTGAACTCGCTACCCATGGCAACCGACCTCGCATACATCATCTCTTTGTCCCAAGAGGAAGCAATGGTGACACCTCCTGGGAACGCACTCACGAGGTCTGCAGTGCGGAGGGAGGCAGGGGCATCCTGCAAGCAAAGACCGCCAAAGTTGAGGCGTGGAATTGGGTAGATGTTACCAACACAAGGACCGGGCTGTCCAGTGACCATGTCTGCCTTTTCTTGAAGTGTAAGCTCTGCAACAAACGCGCGAGCTTTCTCCAAGCCATCTTTCCAGCCATTTGTATCCGAGATTCGAGCTGGAAGGAGGTCAGATCATGCAAAGGTTGCTGACAATAATGGACTCACGGGATGGATAGACAGGCTCAGAGGAGTTGTATTGATCGAGGATGACTGTGTCTTCTGGTTGGATCCAGGTGAAGGCATCCTCAGACCGACCTCCTGTCTCGTAAACTTGGGCGTTGACGGTAGCACCTAACAGCAGAGCTGTAATGGGGAGAGACCTTGGGGAAATCATCTTGCTTGATGCTCCTCCGATTTCGATGATCAAGATCAAGATTGCAGTGACACAAAGATGCAAGACTTTACTCTACACCAGCTCCAGACCGACTGTTATGTACTTCGATCTCTAATATTTACCTCGGCCACATCATGAGGCAAACTCTATAGCCAAGCAGGCCGTCCACTAGTCGGGTCGCACTCGTTGTCTCAATGTCCGAGAGACCATATTTTATCGGATACGGCAGTCACCGTAGCTCAGTCGTTGGCATGAAGCAAGAATGGAGGTCGAGAACCGGCACGAAAACATACCAATACAAGCTGGGCAATCATTGACATTCAGACTTGGCAGATAGTGTTAGATGAATATGATCCTCAACCTGCATGCTTTCCGAAAAGTATGACGTTCACGGTGCACAATTTCGGAGTAAATGGCTCGAATGTACAAGCATCTGCCGACTTCATACCTCAGTCCATCTGGTCAAAGCTGCTTAGGCCCTTCTTCTCGTTCAATATCGAGCTAGATCAAGCGAGCGCTCCATAAAGGTGTGCAACTATGAGTCGTCCGTGAACGCTAAGCACTGATTTCATGAGTCGCCGTGAGGGGAAGTCTGGGGGAAAGATGGAGTAAGATGGGTACATGTATGATGTACTTGGCGCGCTTGCGTTCATTTGTGTCGACCGCCGTACGGTATACGGCCGCTGAGATCTCCGGTATCCGTCCTGTATTGGAGTCAAGCATCCATCATTTATTTCGCAACAGATGGCCAGGGGCACTTTACTATTTGAGGTAAGCAAGTGCGATGAGGTCGTGAAGCTACACTTTATGGTTTCGTTGTGAAACCTTGCAAGATTACCTAACACGAGGCGAGTCATAAGTTAACTAAGTTAACGTTACACAGAGGATGTTACGAAAGCAGAGTTTATGTACAGCGGCAGCGGAGAATCGGGAGCTATTTCTCCGAACTGGTGTTGATTTGGTCACGAGCACAACGTGCATGCTTAGACTTGGCAATAAACACATACAATAGATCGAAAGATTGTTTAGTGGATACGCTGCATAAAATGCAAAAGGAGGGGACCGGTCTTTTGAAGACGGTTCGATCATAAATCAACCAGTACTATCAGGCACGAACTTCCGGCAGTGTTGGCGGTCTATCTATCTTTCATGCTCAAAGCGTCTCACTGGTTGACAACAATATACTTTAGATGCCTCTGATTACATTTGGTGAGAACAAGTCGGGGTCATGTGAGATGCCTCTAGCACAAAGCACGAGAAGGAATACCCGGACATGGTCAGATCAGATTCTAGCCTAAATCTACGAAGATACGAACATGGGAAAGTGTGCAGCTGAAAATTGATGATAAGAATGACCAACATGGTCTACGGGCCTATCTTGTTGTGGTTTCGGCGTTGCGAGCACAATTTGTACCATCTCAATGTCAGAATGCCAATATCGACGTTATGCTCGACTTCGACAGCTCAGCAAAGAACGAATTGTCGTTGACAATGACAATCCAACGGTAGGCCGATACAGGCAAGATCAACTGAAAATCACCATCTAGTCATGGTGGACCAGGGCTGGGAGTATACAGCTGGGCCAATGTTGAACTGATTTGCTGTCAGATGATTTGCTTTCATTAATTCGGATTACAGATGTGATGAAGGGGTCAAGAGTGCCCGAATTAATAGCCAAGGGCAATATAAGAAGCTTCCGCACTTTGCAGTGCACCCTCTGCATCGTCTCCCCATGTACCTGGTCAATGTCAGCACTTGTAGAATACACTGTCGCGCAATGCCACTTACGTATCACCCATGAGAATCCGCTTTCGGAGACATTCTCTACTTCCACGCCGACCCTCAAGTCCTTTCCACCTGCCAGCTCGAATTGGCTCAGAGCGACTAGTACTGTAGGCGCCTTGTCGAAAGTACCCTCTTCGAAGTCCACTTGTCCCCTGATCTTTTGAGCATTCTCGCCTTCTTCGCCATCATTTTCAGTGCTAAAGCTTCCTGTTGCGACTTTATCCTTGCCCTTCTTGAGCGCAATGTACGTCACCGTCAGCCTCTCAGCACTCTCGCCGCATTCTGCATGCGCAGTAAATCCCTTGGCGTTGACCTTTGTCGCCCAAAAGTCGCAAGCGTAGTCTTTCCCCTCTTCGGTTCCGAACCTGAAGCTTTGTATCCAGCCAATGACTTGAACTTCCGAACCTTTAGGGAAGGCTTGCTCAAACTCCACAGTCTTCTCCGTTTCCCCATTCGCCAGATCAAATGTGGTGCTGACGAATGCACAGTCTTTTGCGCCTTGTTTGGCCTCGAGCCATTGCATCTCTGCATCGTATATCATCTTGGTCTTTTCGTCTGACCTCCAAGCCTGGATCAAAGGCGATAGCACAGTAGGAGTATCGGCGAATACTTCGACTTCGACGTCGATGCATTGTTTCTGGAAATGGTCCTTGCTTTGGTGGGAGAAGTCGCAAGACTTGAGGCCTTTAGCTACCTGCACATGAAAGTCAGCTGGCCTGTCAAGATACATGGTATTGGCTGTTTCTTACCTGTGGTGGCTTGTCGTACTTGCCCTTTGGTATCTTGACCAATCGCGAGCCGCCTCTGTCGGCATCTTTCGGGCGCGGTCGCACATCTGTAAGCTTGAAGCTGCCACTGTCCTCTACCGCCGAGCGGGTGTGCGTAAAGAATTCATCGCCGGTGCCCAGGTGGCTCTCATGCCACGCCTTTGCTTCGTCTGCTTGTTTCTCCTCCTTGCTTTTACCACCAAATCCTGGGATCCAAGAGGTCATGTTGAGACGGTAGTGCGTGCTACGTGAGCGTTGGGAGAAGATTGGTGACACGACAGGAAGAACGACAAACAGCAAGAGGAGGCATACTTACGAATGCGCAACAGGCGCCACACTTTAGAAACTGGGCAGAGGATGACATGGGTAGAGCTACAGCCACAAACTACATCATCGCTTCCATGCAGGTACCAAGTTGCATGGTTAGGGTTAGGCCAGTCCATTCTTGGAAGTCTGTGAAGTGGCCGAAGGTGGCCGAGGCAGAGACCGACGCCGGCGGCCAACGCCTGCTCGGCCAGGCCAACTGTGGTGGAGTGCTCGTGGAGTCTACGATAAGACTACCATTGTACACATGTAGGAGCTATCTTGTATTAACTTGAGAAGTATTGCATTCTTCTCCTCTTATCAGTTGATACCATCTAACATCCATGACGTTGACTTACACACCCCTTCCTACCATGTCGTACCAGCAAGAGAGCTATCACCTTGACATCGGACCATTGGGACATGTCGAAGGATTGACTGTGACTTCGCACGGCGAAGCAGCACTGCGTTACTTTGGTGGTCTCCCGTATGCGCTGCCCCCTCTTGGTCCTTATCGTTTCCGTAGCCCAAGACAGCTCCCTCCGTGCTATCGTTATGGCACAAAAGTAAACCCAGGACGTTTCACTGGCGGTACAGGCATTTGTCCCCAACCTCCTAACCGTACCCCACTTGATCAATCCTTGGTTGACGAAGACTGTCTTCAGGTATGCTATTATATGAAAGTCGTTTCCGAAACGCAGTAACGCTAATAAAACGAAAGCTGAATATCTGGGCACCAGCGGAGACCGCACCCACAGAAGGCTGGCCCGTCCTCTTTTACATCCACGGCGGCTTTCTACAATGGGGAAACGCCAACTGGAAACCAGCCGCTCTAGCGCCACTGATCCATGAATCAGCATTCAAGGCTATCGTAGTTTTGCCTTCGTACAGACTCAATGCGCTTGGCTTCCTTACAGGCAAGGAACTTGCAGACGAAGCCAAGTCAAGCAATAGTGAGCACGGTAACATGGGCTTCCATGATCAGAGAATGGCTCTCGAGTGGACTCACAAGAACATCTCCTTATTTGGAGGCAATCCTGGAAATATTACTGTTGGAGGCTATTCCGCGGGCTCACATTCGACTTTCCAGCAGCTGGCGCACGAGTTGTATCGTGTCCCAGACAACAAACGCATCATCAAGCGTGCCATTATGTTCTCCAACAGTCCAGGCGTCCAACCTCGCCGCGTTGAGGAGCATCAGAACCAATTCGATGAGTTCATCTCGAAGCTGAACATTCCGCTTGATCTATCAGGCTCGGAGAAGCTTGCGAGGCTTCGCGCTCTTCCATACCAAAAGCTTATCGAGGTGCAAAGTAAGATGAAGATATCAGAATTCCGTGCTCTGTCGGACGGTTCTTGGCTTCCGATGGATCTCATCGGCAACATCAACAGCGGCGATTTTGCTGCGCGTATGAAGCGCCGTGGCATCACACTTCTCAACGGCGAGTGCAGAGACGAGCACAACCTGTACCGCAACTGGCGCATTCCTGATGATTCGTATGAATCCGTTTACATGCGTCTGGTAGCCGACTATCCCGAACGAGTCGTTTCAAAGCTTATGAAGCACTACTGCGGTGGCTTTAAAGAATTGCCATCGGGCTATGAAAATTGGCAGATGCTCTTCGGCCACATCTATGCTGATATTCAGGTTCACCACCTCGAGCGCGGATTCCACGACGCACTGTTCAAGGGTGGCCTTGAGCCAGGAAAAGACGTGCTACGCTATCGATTTGATAGGCGTCTGAAATGCGTTGATAATTTCGTTCCGCCTAGTTGGGGAGTCACTCACTCGACAGACACTGTAGTGTGGTTTTGGGGCACAGATTACGGAATGTCTGATCAGGAGAAGGAATGGCTGAAGGGCTGGAATGAAGGGTTTGCTGCGTTCGTCAGAGGCGACACGGTCAATTGGGGTCCTATCAGCCCTCGTGACATGAAGAGGTGGAGAAGCGATGGAGAAACGGATGTATGGGAGGACGATATGTGGGAACAAGGACTCGAAGTTTGGAATCTGGTAAATGGCGATAAAGAGAAGGCTTCATTGTAAGCATCGTAGAATCGTAGATTCGTGTCAGATGATTATCTATTTTCCGACCTTTCCTGTTCCTCTAAACAACGCTGCAACCACGAAGAACCCAGCCATGGCCGTTCCGAAACTGAACCACATGGCACCTCTCAGTCCACTCAAGTACGCAAGGTTGCCTATGCTTCCTTCCCGGGTGACTGCTGATGGCCCGGATTCTTTTGACTCCTGTACAGACACTTGAACGGCTGTGCAGATGGCCAGACCGATCGCTCGGCCGACCTGGCCAACACAATTGATGGTTGCACCGCCGAGAGCTTGGTCCTCTTTCGGTAGACTCTGCGCTGTGAAGAGCAACAGAGCTGGGAACAGCGCATCAGCACCTAGCACTGATAGGCACATAGCCGGGAACCCAAATGCCCAGTAGGTCGTGCCCACAGGTATCGGAACGGCGAAGAGAAGACAAGCAATAGCGCAGCAGAGCATTCCCCACATCAGAATGTAGTACACCTTGACCTTCGAAAGGATCTGCGAGACAATGAAGATCGCCACGACGCCTACGACGCCGGTCGGTATAAAACGAAGTGTTGTTTGGATGGTGCTTCGGCCTTCAAATTCTTGGTAGAAGTAGGTTGCAAACACCAGATAGTTGCTGAATGCCGCGAAGAAACTCATCATGGCGAACATTGCCGCTGAGATCTTGTAATCTTTGAACATCGAGATTTTCATCAACGGCCGTCTGGTAGCCTTTTTCTCAAGGTAAAGCTGCCACATCACAAAAGCGGCGAGCAATATGACTGAGATGATGATCAGTACAGGGATCCAAGGCGTTGCCCAACCGACCACGTTGCCTTCGGTGAGTGCAAACAGCAGTACTAGGATCGCGACGGTAACCGTAGCTCCTCCAGCCCAGTCCACAGCGTTCTTGAGATCCATTGGTTGGGTGCGTGGCTTGGGCTGAGGGACGACGAAATGTCCGGCTACAGTGATCATCGCCGCAAGGATGGCCAGGATCCAGAGGACCCATTGCCAGCTTGCATATTGCCCGACCACACCACCAAGAATGTTTCCAATAACGCTACCCAATGGAGCTCCGGATGAGTAAGTCGCGAAGGCGTAGTTCTTCGCCTTTCCAGGGGGAAATGTCACTCCCAAGATCCCAATCGCTGTGGGAACATTTGCAGCGGCTCCGAGACCTTGCAGACCGCGGAACACGTCGAAACCAATCTCACTGGGAATGAAGGGGCAGACGAGTGTGGTGAGGCATACCCATGCTGAACCCCAGATGAAGACCCTTTTCTTGCCAATCACGTCTGCGATGCGTCCCCAAAGTAGTAGGAAGCAACCGAACGTTAATGAGTATGCCGAGACGATCCACTGTTGCCGAGCGGCGGGAATGTCGAGATCGCGTCCAATAGTCGGAAGAATGATAACGACCGCTTGATTAGACAGGGTGTTGAGGAACGCAGCTCCCGTAAGTGTGATGACCAGCGCTATCGCACGAGCCTTCGACATAGGCATCTGCGAGCCAGTAGTCACTGTTCGTTCCACCGGGGTGCCACCGGCCTTCTCAAGGTCGCCGTCCAGGGGTCCAGCGTCGATCCGAGAGTGTGCTTCTTTGGAGTGTCGTGAGGTGCCATCTTCGATACCATGGCCTTCTGAGAAGTCGTCTCGTGACTTCTTGCGATCATCGATAGTATCAGACGCGGTCTCGACCGGAGTGGAGTTTGAAACTGGCTGGTGCTTCTCATTGGCGGTAGTGTTAGACATTATTTGACCAGGGTAGCTCTCCACTCCTGGAAAGTAGACACAGTATGTCCTCCTACGATCAATAATTATTGGCCATCAAGGGAGGGCCATCAGTATTGATATGTATGCAGTGCAGATAGTAGGACCGAAAATAACAGAAAACGTTATCAATCGCGACATCGGCATGGGAAATGTCTTACCCGGCCTTTAGGCGGAGAACCGAAATCTATAATTACTGTACGAGCTTGGCTAAGGATCTAGTTACTCGCTACATCCTTCGCTCTCAGTATTGCCAGATACAGTACATAAGAGCCGTTGCAATAAACTCCAGATAAGTAGTGCCGACACATATTCCATCAATGCCGAACCTGTCGATGCTATCGCGTCGCCACACGAATGCAATCTAGTGGCGGCAACAGGCAACTGCCGCTCTAGCCAGCAATTACATCATGATATCATTTGTGGTTCATCGAAGGATTGCGTAGAGATGATTTGGGATCGTCCGACGCGTATTGTGGTTTTAATGGTCCTCATTGTCTGGGTGCCTTTGTATTTGTACTCACTCGAACCAACCGCAACTTTGAGATCTTCCTCTTAACTCAACGGTCTCACAATTACGCAATATGTCTTCTTTACAATACAAGAAAGTCCTCGTTTTGGGCGCCACCAGTGGCATCGGCTGGGCTCTTGCTGCAAAGGTGTGTAACATATGAACTAGAAGAGTCACTGCTACTGAGCTAATGTTCAGCACAGCTCGTCGAGACCGGTACCAGCGTAATCGTTAGCGGACGCAGAGAGGAAAACCTCAAGAAATTCGTCGAGCAGTATGGCTCGAAAGGCGGTGTAGACTCCGCAGTCTTCGACATCACCGATCACAAGGCCATTCCAGGATTTGCGGCCGACATCTTCGAGAAGCACCCCGATGTCGACTGCGTGTGGATGAACTCTGGTCTCCAGCGGGCGATGAACTGGGCAGACCCGGAGAGCATCGACCTAGACAAGATGGACCTGGAATTGAACACGAACTACTCTTCTGTTCTGCGCCTGACAAAAGCTTTCTTGCCATATCTGCAGAAGCAGGCACCGCGGGAGACATCGATCATCTACACCACATCTGGTCTGGCCCTTGTTCCTATCCTTCATTGCCCTAACTACTGTGCTACAAAGGCCGCTTTGCACCACATGATTTTGGCCATGAGACAGCAATTGAAGGACGCTGGTAGCAACGTCAAGATCATCGAGCTGTATCCGCCCGCCGTTCAGACCGAGCTCCATGACGCCGAGATGGGTGATAAGGGAAAGTCGGTAGGAATGCCTCTGGCCGATTTCACCGAAGAGGCATTTGCCGGTCTTTGCTCCGAGAGCAACGAGCAAGTGCCGGTGCAGGCCGTGAAGACCTTCATGGGTTTCGATGGCTGGGAGCAAGAGAGGCAGAAGACCTTCCAGAAGATGGTCTCGGCCATGAAATCGTCGAGCCACTGAGATAAGTTGCGTAGCAGACATAGCCTCCTCATCATCGACGGTATTGCCTAAGAAGTTGGTGAAAGTCAGCACAGCGTGTGCCGCTGGGATAAAGTGCGTAGCTCACGTAGTCTGCTCTACAAACGACGGTATTGCCTAGAACGTTAGCGTAGGATCTGACAGCGTGTGCCACTGAGACACTACCATTCGGTTTTGACTGTTTTGACGGCTTGTGTGTGGATACCATTAGTCCTGGTGAAAGATGTTGCCATACTTGCCACTGAGATAAACACGACCATTGTAGTAGAATCTTCACCTTCTTAAAAAGCGTACCACCTATGCGTGTGGGTCTACGCGTAGCGATCTCAGCGGCTAGCAGGGTTGTTTCGACAGATAGAGTCTCCCAAACGGCCAGGACTACCACTGAGATGCTATTGTAGCTTAGACCGTTTGTGAGTTTCCTGTGTGTTAGTACCATCAGACTCGGATTCAAACCTAATCGCACCTCCCTCTGAGATACAGGTCATGAAAAAAAGTAGCTAAGGTAAAATTGTACAGAAACTCTTGCGCTTAGATTGGCGAACTGTGCCATTTTAGACTTGAAAGGAATCAAAGTCAGGAGCATTATGATATAAAATTGTATGTTCAAGAGCCTAGTAAGTTACTCAACCTCTCGAAACCCCTCTTGCACCTCTCGCTGGCGAGCCTCTCGCATCAACAACCACAGGTCCATTAGAATGCCTGACTCCCAGCCTTGCTTCTTTCTCCTCTGGAGACTCAGCCAACCTGTCCCTAGAAGGCCGGATGTCCATGTCCGACTCTGCCGCCGAATCGGTCGAGCTCCACCAGCCTTCTGGTCGCGTTGGTCGCTGCGAGCCTCTTTCTGTCCGCTCGGATAGAGCCTCGGCAGTCAAAGGCGAGGTCAATGACGGAACCTCATTCTCTTTCCTGGCGCTCTCCTCGGGCGGCGAGTCGCGCGCGCGCGGCGATCGGATCCTGCGCGACGGCTTAGCAATTACGGTCCCATGAGAGCTTGCGTCGCTACGGACGGAGATGGACGTGGGCGCACGTACGTGGGTAGCAGCGCGGCCTGGAGGTTGTCTCGCTGCGATTGGTGATAGACCGACATGGGGTGATAGGGCAAATCGTTCAGGTGCGCTGTCGTCTTCTTCTTCACTCTCGTCAAGGTTTTCCTCAGCAGCCTGGGCGATGTCCTCCACACCCCAGTCGTATGCCTCTGTTCGGCGACGTTCTTCGATGTCGTGTCTGCGGTTGTGCTCGGAGTCAGAGTAGTTTGGTGGTAGTGATCCATTGAGAGTCGCGCGCTCCAGGATGCCGCGTTCAATGCCTTTCCATCCAGACTTTTCGAGTTTCATTTTGGACGGCAATGAGTGGTTCTCGAGGGCTTCCAGAACGTGTGGGAAGACTAACGTATCCACGTCGCTGGCCCATAGCAGGTCGAGATGCTCATATTTACGGATCCCTTTTGCTACAGTATGTTTAGGGAGCTCCTTGAGCATAAGCTTGATGTCAACCAGGCTGTCCGAACCACCGTACACAAGCACGATTGGCGTCTTGATGTTTCGAGTGGGGAACTTGGCGACCTTGTAGTACTTGTTGCCATTACTCATGGCCAACGGCTTCGCCACTTCATCGTCGAACATTTGGAAGGTTCCATTTCTGATGATCTGGAACCAATGCACAACAGACTTGACACTCGAAAAACTGTACAAATGCGGGTATGCTGCAAGCTTCTGGTGCGCTGTGATGTTCTGGGTCTTCCAGTTGAAGAGAAAGCTTAAGCTCTTGTCAATGAAGTAAGTGAAGATGCCAGGGTAGAGTAAGGCCTGCCACATGGTTGCCGAGCCAAGGATCGCTCGCCTGCCAAAGGCAAGGTATAGAACTTCGGGACTGGATTTGACGAAACTGGCAACAATGCCGGATGCAAGCCCAGGAGGAGCCATAGCTGGAGCAAGAGCGACAAAAACATCAACCTTGTCATTCAGCGTCGGATGTATGGAGAGTGACGCAAATGCCTGAGCAGTTCCTTGACTGAAGCCAATGTAGCTCAAGCTTGGCTGTTTGGTTGTCGAGAGAATGTAGTCGATGGTATCTGGGATATCGTGGAAGGCGAATTGGTCCATGCTGAAGTTCCAGAACGGAATATCGGTTGGGCTATGATTGAGGCTCTTCTTGCTGTACTTGTTTCCTCTATTGTTGCCGAGCCACACGTCGTAGCCCTGCTCTACCAAGACAAAGGGCAAGCAACGCTCTCGGTCTGTCAAGCATACCCACACCTCACTGTTCATCATCAGGCCGTGGTGTAGATACACGATCTTCTTCTCCACACTGCCAGGTCCAGCATTGACGCGTTGCTCTTCCTCTCCTCGGCGCCAACCTAGTCTGTGGACGCCCAACAGATATCCATCTCCAGTCTGTACAATGTGCTCTTCTGCATAGTATCCATACAACTCGCACAGCTCGACAAAGTCGCTCGCTTGGGCTATCGGGCTCGACACGGACTTTCTCTTATTACGGTTCCGTCTCGAATTTGGCGAGGAGAGGCTATTGAATGCATTCCTGGAGATGCGATATAAAAGTCTGACAATAGGACCGGGCAGTAGCAGTGTCACCGTCCTAGCAATGACCTCGAATATAAG
>Ga0265797_10008325_pt1 | contig 13854 bp, 16 predicted proteins | sample P2T30metagenome_FD_192433 | JGI IMG/M metagenome (GOLD analysis project Ga0265797, IMG submission 192433) | Plant litter microbial communities from East Loma Ridge, Irvine, California - P2 T30 | ecosystem: Environmental > Terrestrial > Plant litter > Unclassified | place: USA: California... | reverse complement strand
GACGATACTTCGGTTACATGAGGGCCCTAAGGATGAACAAGTGTGTGCCGTAGAACACGCCTACGCAGGCGTAAGTGTTATGGGAAATGTTTGTGGCGATCACTATTGCAACGTCACAGATGGGGTGAGAGGGGCTACTCCTAACCTGGTTTCCATCGAGAATACGCGAATTTACTGCTGACTCGTTGCAACTGCGCTCTCCATCAACGGCAGAGATGACCGCGATATCGTACATCCAATCCTTTGTCGTCAGCACATCATGACGTGTCTCTGCCTTGATGACAACTATCGAACATTCTTGTCGGACGCTTTGTATTCATCTGGAATGATCAAAATCAGACTCCCGTGGCATCATGACGACACTTCAACGACTGATCGCGCACGCGAAAAAACGTACACCAAAATCGGAACCCACGAAACTCGATGCCTCAGCCGATATCTCTCATCGGATTTCACCGTGGAGTAGCGCAGTATGACGCTCCAACAAGACAGAATCTGCATACCCACACTGCGATTGTCGATCGATACTTGGACAATGTCATACAAACCGTTAATCAGTCTAGATCTGAAGTGCACGGAATCGTCCGCGCAGATCGAACACATCAATGCGAGAGCCAAACCCAGTAGCAGATGCGTTGATCTTACCACCAGCTATGTCATGTCAACGCGTAGCCCACTCTGATGATGACACATAATATCCACTGGCTGACCAAGAAGTGAATGATGCTCTCAATGTGTACGACCATCCCTCGTGAGCAGGCCGTTCAAGCCCGAACGCGAATGGCAGAAGAAAGAGGGAATACAGCTGCTTCGTCGCTCGCGGATCTGTAGAGGAGATGTAAGGCGGAAGGAACGACCTCGCGTTTCATGTTCGTCGCTGCCAGAAGAAGCGAGATAAGGAGAAAACCACATGTTACTGCCCACACTGGAAGGAACCACCTAGGTCAGCAAATCAAGACCACGAATGCATGCAGCCATTGCCTCGAAATGCAGAACATACCATGTCATATCGATTCGCATTGTAACTCGCACAATAATATCGGCTTCCAAACGCAAATACTACTCTGCAGCAGGAATAGCATCCAACGCCCTCTTGAACGTCTCGACCAACTTGCTCGTCTCCTCCAACCCAACACTAAACCGAATCAAGTCCGCTTCCACGCCCCATTTCGCACACCAGTCCAACTCGCCATAATGCGCCAGAATCACATACGGCGAGCTGAGCGTAAAGTTGGTACCCAGACTCGGTCCCTTCACAGTGTCGAGGTTGTCGAAGAAGGCAATGGCGTCGGCTTTTGTGTAGAAGGTGGCGGAGAGGAGGCCGCCGTAGCCGCCGGAGGGGTTGCGGCATTTCTCGTAGAAGGGACGCGTTGGTGAGGTTTTGGGGTAGTTTACTTGTTTCACTGCAGGTGGTGTTAGATGGGTGCTGGATGAGAGAGATCAGGTGTGGAAAAGGTACGTACCTCGGGGATGTGCGCTGAGTACGTCGCAGATGGCTTCGGCGTTGGTGCCGATACGATCGATCCTCGAGACAAAGTCACGGCTGTTGCGCTCGAGGAAGATGCTGTCTTCAGCCCAGTGGTTGTCTTCGTAGTCTTCTTCCCAAGTGCGCTTGAGGAGGGCGTAGTTCTTTGCTTTAGGGTTGAGCACAAGTCTGTGAATTTTGTCTTAGTAAGTGTTTTTTCGACAATGGTCAGGGTTGGTGCTTACCCTCCACCCATGACATTGCTGTCTCCGCTGAACACCTTGGTCAGACTGCTGACGACAACGTCCGCATACTGCAAAACATTGACGTTGATGAAATTGCCGATCGTCTCATCTACGACTACGCAGAAGTCGTACTTGTCGGCTAGTTTACGTATGCGCTCTAGGTCCGGGGATCTGAGTAACGGGTTTCCGGGGAACTCGGTGAAGAGGGCGACGAATCTCTCGCCACCTTCTAATCGTTGCTCGAGGTCGTCTAGCTCTTCCGATGAACCGAAGCCGTAGAACTGTGAACCAGGACCGAACTTCTCGGTGATTTTCAAGGTGTCGATGTATGGGAAGCTGAAGCTGTTAGAGTGGTACAGGCGCGGAGACTGGGGAGCTCACCCATAGACGATAGCCCTCTTTGAGCCCTTTGCTCTGAGTAGATTCCGGTGAGAGTTGAAAATGGAGCTCATTCCAGTGGGATACAGATAGACGTCATCTTCGGAGAAGCCTGCTACAGGCCTCTTCCTTGCCGCGTCATGATCCAGGGTCATTGCTTCTGTCAAGCTGACGTCTGCGGTTAATGAACCTGCAATGCGCCTTCGAATGGCCAACTTTGCATTCTTGGTTTTTGAGAGATCCAAGTTGCGTCCGAATCTTTCTTCGACGAACTGCGAAGGATCTTGCACTTCTCCGTTGCCGTTGGTGGATGTGTCCGAAGCGCCCAGGTCAATCGACGTCTGCTTCTGATACCGTCTGGGTCCTTTGCACACTCTTGCTGGCTGGTTGACAGTGGAAGCTTCTACCAAAACGCCCTCCTTGAAGAGCTGAGAGCAGTACTCTGCTCTACGACTTGAGACACCATCTCCGGAGTGCTGCCAAAATGTCTTTGCGATGCTGAAGCGATCTTTTGGGAAGAGGACGGCTGATACTCTCGGTGAAATAATTTGCAATTCGTCAGAGCGAGCTCTTTCAGCTGCCGGTACGAAATCCAAAATCCGAACTTGCGACGCATCCAGGTCTGGTGCTTGTCGTAGGAAGAATTCTTGACACCTCGATGCAGTTGCGTTTGTGGGGAACAGCATTGCACTCTCTCCCTCTTTGCCATGCTTGTCGACAATTGCAGCCGCAAAGGCTTGTATGATCTTGTGTATGAAGAATCTTGTCGTGGTTAGCATACGTTTGCCATCTGCCTCGCCACACAGTACCTAGGATAGCCAGTCTTCATTTTGCTGATGACCCATTCTTCACCCTCTTCATATCCAACGTTTGCCCGCCATGTCGGCAGTGACACACTAACGGCCTGCCTCTTATCAGCCTATGATATGGTAGTCAGGAGTGAAGTTGGACGCACGTGCTCAGTTGCCGGCGGCAGACTCTCTCCGACTTCTACATCGTTCTCCAGGACCATTGGCGACATGTTGCAAGCACGACCGAGAAAAGGGTGGTAAGGCAAGACTAGAGAATAGCGAAGACACCAGTAACGGGGCAGGTAAATGAGATGTAATGGCGCAATGACTCCAATTGCACCATGGCTTATTCCAAAAGCCGATTAGCTCCGACTTCGGCACTTGGGTAGGAAATTTAAGGTTATCGATAATGCAGCGTCACTGCCTCCGCGTCGCAGTGGCAGTCCGGAACGTCAGCGCATCCACATATGCACCCTCGACTGGGGCAGCTGAGCCCGTTCACGCTCGCACTGGCCCCACTTTGGCGTTGCTTTCTTCTGTAAGGGTTCAGCCTAGCTCTCGATAGCCAGACACCTGAGCACCGCGAGCACGACCATGGACAACCTCACCCCTTCCGACCTCTTCTCGCCCTCCAAAGCGCGTCAGCAGCGCGCACAAGCCCAGGACTGGGCGCACATCGACTCATGGCTGTCGTACAAGTATGCCGGGCGCACGGTGCCGACGTTCGAGCGCAACGAGGAGACGCTCAAGGTCCTCCGCGAGCTGTCCATGGCAAATGAGCGCGCCGACGAGGAGAGGACCGTCATGGAGCGCCTGGAGAGGGAGGCATTGAAGGAGCTGGACGAGGTATGAGAACTGCAGGTCCGCATCAGCTGCCGCGCACCGAGCACCCGGCTCACGACGGTAGGTCCCCAGGAATGAAGTCGACGAACGCATCCTGTCCAGGCTGCAAGCGAGCCTTACCCCCGAAGGCGAGCAAGCGCTCAATGCACTCGCATCCACAGCTGTGGCTCTCAACCTACCGACCGCCAACCCCGAGAGCATCGCGCATGCTCTCATACAGCACACGACCGCCTCGCAGAACCTCACGAACCAGCTGCAGCACATCCACACACTGCAAAGTTACCTAGACAAGCAGCAAGCTCTCCTTCGAACCCAGCTCCACGAGCTCCAAACGAATCCCGCCTTCGCAACGCCGTCCAATCTCCAGCGCCAGACGACGGAGCAAACGCGTCAGGTTAAGCACCTACGCAACAAGATCCGCGAACACGAAGACAAGCTCTCGTCCCTCCAGTCGTCGCAATCGCGCAACATGACGCCGGGGTCCAAGAACGTTGGATCTGCCGAGGCTATAACCGACATGTTGGAGCAGCAGAAGGCTCTCGATGAGCTGCGAGAACGAGTAGAAGGCCTGGAGAAGCAGGTCGGAGAATTTGGTGGCCTGCCTGCGGACAAAGAGGCGGCCAGGAAAGAGGTGGGTAAACTGGAGGTTAGGCTTGACGAATTACGGAGGAGACGGGATGAGTTGTTCGAGGGGCTGGTAGGACAGTAGTGGTACAAGACGGCTATAGAGACTACGCTACCATTCGAATTCCATCTCCACCTACACGGGCGCATCCGTCAGCGGCACGTATTGCACACCATACAACTTTTGCCGCTCGAGACTTCCGTCCTTGTTCTTGTCGATGACATAGATATGCTGCGTCCCGCCTTCCGCGACCGGAACGAACAGCCGGCCCGGAGCTTTCAGCTGATCGGTCAACGCCTCGTGGTGCACAGCTGCTGCTGCCCCTACATGAATAGCGTCGTACGGCGCGCCCTCGGCCCATCCTTCTCGCCCGTCACCAGTCACAAACTTGATCTGGCCCGATTCCAGCATCTTCCGCCCCTCTTCCGACTTGCCCATATTCGCGTTCGCCATGTCGTTCAACGGCTGGATGTGATCGATGCCAATGACCGTCCCATTGGGCGCAACGAGGTTCGCGAGCACAGCTGTGAGGTAGCCCGAGCCAGAACCAACATCCAGGACTTTGGCTCCGGGTTGGAGGTAGTCGAGGAGTGACTCGCACGCTGAAGCATGCATGTGTGGTGCGGAGATAGTGGCCTTGTGCCCTATGGGTTGAGGAGAGTCATCGTACGGTTTGGCTGGGGCAAAGTGCGCGCGATCAACCTAGCGAGTGTTATCATACTTGAACATGTTGGCTCATCAAACACTCGCAGCCCTACCCGTAACATGGCATCTTTAACACGGTCAGACCGGATCAGCTTGTTCTTTACAAGGTTGGTAATCAGAGCTTCGTTAGTCGCCCCAGAGCTTCGCCAAGCCATGCTGAGAGCTTTACTCTGTGCAGTTACAGATGGGGGCTTGAAGAAGAGGGAAGGTCCGCGTACGCGGTTGAACTTAGCGGAAAGAGGCACCGTGGAAAGTAGTACTAGGGGAGCAAGACGAATGGAGATGATTTAGTTAGATAGAGATATGCTCATATAAATCAAAGACCAGGACAAGCTTGAGACTAACGCGATTATGTGTGTCAAGAGCTCATGATGCATGCATAGCAAGTACACCGGTGTACATGTGGCAAGCGCGCCCAGGTTACGAGCTCGTGGAGCTGTCAAAGAGGGGTGGGTGTGATGTAAACGCGCCATAACTAATCCCTGCTTATCGATAAGCGTCCGCTCCCAAAAGTCCCAGAGAAATTTCGCGTCGCATGCGCTCACACCTCACGAACCACGACCATGGCACCTCCCGCGACAAAACGGAGAAAGCTCGAGCACAGCGACTCGGAGGACGGCAGTGAAGGAAGTTTCGCCCATTTCGACGGCGACAACGGTGGAGTCGCGCTGGACGGCAGCGATGCCGAGGATGCGCTCGATCACAGCGATGCCGAGATGGACAGCGCAGAAGAGCTCCAAGACGACGATGACGAGGATATGAGCGGGGAGGAAGGAAACGACTTTGAGGAAGAAGAGGACGTCCATGAGAGCAGGAAGCAGACGACTGCCGGCAAAGCGACGAGCGCGTCCAAGCCGCCCAAGAGACCTGCGCCGAGCCTGCAGGACGGCGTATACACTGCGGAATCCTTCAAGTCGAACATGTTCAAGCTTCAGCTCGATGAGCTGCTCGACCAGGTCAAGCTGAAGTACGGCAAGAAGGAAGCTCCCGCAGAGAACGCGATGCGCACCCTCAAGACCATCATCGAGCAGATACCCACCCGCGAGCCATTGCCAGTATGTGAAGAATGATTCGGATGGGGTCAGTACAAGCTAATCAACCGTAGATTGCTGAAGCCGAGAAGGCGCTCAAGTCAGCCGGTGTCGCGGTCCCCTTCCCCAGTCCTCGCCCTCCTAAAGACGCCCTCTACAAGCTGCAGTACGAACGACCTGCGAGCATCAACGCGACCGGCAGCTACCCACTCAAAATCGCGACTCGACACGACGAAGGCATGTCAATTGATCTAGTTGTGACAATGCCCAGAAGTCTGTTCACAGACAAGGATTACCTGAATCACCGGTACTTTTACAAGCGCTCGTACTATCTGGCGTGCCTGGCTGCTGGCATCAAGGCTTCGAAGGAACACAAATTTCAATTATCCTTCGACATCCTGAACGGCAACCAGCTTCAGCCTATCCTAGTTGTACGACCGAGCGGAAACGGCGATGCGGACGACTTCTCAAGCTCCAAGTGCCAGATCAACATCCTGGTCGCGGTACCGGAGAAAACCTTCCCGTCAAACAAACTGCTGCCCACCTCGAACTGCGTGCGACCAAAGGGTAGCGACGACGAAGCCTCCACCAAGACGCTCACTCCAACGCCATTCTACAACAACACACTGCAATCGGATGCCAACGTCACGGCTTACCTCAAGCTTCTTCACGGCACCGCCTCGAGAGCTGATGCGTTCAAGGACGCTTGCATACTTGGACGTGTTTGGCTGAAGCAGCGTGGCTTCGGTAGCCAGATTCGCAAAGGAGGTTTCGGAAACTTTGAATGGGCTGCGATCATGGCTATACTACTGCAGCCAAACGCTGGCACCGGTGCACAATCTGTCTCTTCAGGATTCAGCAGTTACCAACTGTTCAAGTCGACGTTGCAGTTTTTGTCCCGAGGTGATCTCACAAAGAAACCGTTCATCTTCCAAGCCACCAACATCACCATCCCGAAGGCAGAGACCGCCCCTGTCGTGTTTGACGGCCCTCGTGGACAAAATGTCCTTTTCAAGATGACACCATGGTCCTACACGCGTCTACGATCCGAAGCGAAAACTACCGTAGACATGCTCAGTGACTCTGTGTTCGATCACTTCGATGCGGCATTCATTCTGAAGACGGAGTTGTTGAAGTACCGTTACGATGCCACACTTGAGATACCTCTTGCATCGCTTGGACTCGAAAACGCCGGTGAGGAATACGACCAACGCGTCAGCGAGACTTGCAAGAAAGTACATAATAGTCTAACTCGCGCGCTTACCGACCGCATCTCGGCTTTGTCATTCACCATGCCCGAAGAAGAGTCGTGGTCGATATCCTCGCGACGTCCACAGGATAAGCAAAGCAGAAGCATGCTTGTCAACTTCGCTACTGATCCCGCCAATGCAACTCGTACTGTCGACCACGGTCCTTCTGCTGAGAACAAACAGGAAGCTGCAGCTTTCCGAAAATTCTGGGGCGAGAAGGCGGAGCTCAGACGCTTTAAAGATGGCAGCATTCTTGAGAGTGTTGTCTGGGCCGTCAAAGACGCATCTGTTTCCGTGATCGAACAGATCGTACTCTACATTCTTGGCAAACACGTAGGTGAGAAAGTGGCGGAAGCAGCCAAGTTCTCGAGCGACTCGTTTGGACACCTCATCCCTGCTGGCCGCATGCAGGGACAATCTGGGACCGCGCCATTCTTGCCCATCATGAACGCTTTCAGTGCTATGGAGAAGGACATTCGAGATTTGGAAGAACTCCCACTTCGCCTTCGCCATTTGAGGGCCGCCGACCCACAACTTCGATATGCGTCTATTGACGTCCCAGCTGCAGGCCATGCTCCCGCTTCTGTCGTATTGCAATTTGAGGGTTCTGGTCGCTGGCCGGACGATCTATGCGCCATACAACGGACCAAGATCGCTTTCCTGCTCAGGCTAGCCGAGCTTCTATCGAAGCTTGAATCTGGCTACGTTGCTCGCGTGGGCATGGAAAATCCGTCACAACCAGCTCAGAACCAAGCGTTCCTGGATGTTACCGTCGCTGCAGGCTTCACATTCCGTATCCGCATCTACCACGACCGTGAACCTACGCTGTTCGACCGCCAGATCAAGGATAAGTCATTGGATGGACCATCAAGAGAATCCGCTGCTGCATCTCTGGCACTGTACAAGCGCGAGTTTGTTCAGTCCCCTATGCATTCGCAGGTACTACAGACGTTATGTACCCGTTTCTTGGCCCTCTCGCCAGCCATACGGTTGACGAAGAAGTGGTTCGCATCGCACCTTTTGGCTCCGCACTTCTCGCCTGAACTTATTGAGCTTCTCGTCATCCGCGTATTCCTGCAGCCGCATCCATGGCCTGTACCCACAACCGCAACTACTGGCTTTCTACGAACGTTGTCCTGGATAAGCCGATGGGACTGGAGACATGTGCCATTGATAGTCGACTTCTCGACAACGTTCTCCGCAAACCCCGCAGATTTGGAGGACACCACATCCAAGGGCATGAAGTCTGAAGATCTCGACCGGCTACGGACGCGCTTCGAAGCATGGCGTCGCATAGATCCAGCCATGAACCGCGTTGTGCTCTTTGCTGCAACAAACCTTGACGAAGAGGGCACAACCTGGACAGATAAAGCGAAGCCTGAGAAGGTCGTTGCTGCACGTTTAACGGCGTTGGCAAAGGCGGCTACGCAGGCTGTTCGAGCGGACGAAGACCGTCTGCTGAAGCATATTAACAACAGCAAAGATGCTGCTAATGGACAGCACACTTTCTCGTCCGAAGCACTCTTCACGCCCGGTATCTCCGACTTCGACATCACCATAACCATATCCACGAAACACACGCTCAAGCAAACCAAATCCAGCAAATCCACCCCCAAATTCAAGAACCTCGACCTCCAGAAGTCCACGACCAGCTCATCACCGGCCGCACCACCACTCCCGCAGCTCTTCGCACAAGACCTACTAGAAATCTACGGCGATGCCGTGCTCTGGTTCTGGGACCCGGAGACTCTAGACAAGATCGTTGGGCTGTGGAATCCAGTCGTCACTGCTCAGAGGAGCTGGAAGGTCAAGCCTGGGTGGAACAGTGTTCCTGTTGCGGGCAAGAAGGATGATGTAGAGATTAAAGCGAATAGAGAGGGTATTGTGCATGAAATTAAGCGGTTGGGTGGGGAGCTTACCAAGAGTGTTGAGGTTAAGGCATAGGCTTCTGTTGGGGTTTAGAGGATAGTGACGGGGAATGTAGAGCGATATTTTGACGAGGTAGTTTTGAGGAAGCAATACCCGAAATGAGTTCCCTTCTTCGACCACAGCATCATGGCACATCGTATACGCTTACTTGCACGAACATGTACAGCAATTTCTTTTCATGGGCCTCGAGAACCTGATTCAGACGATATCAGAAACATCTCACTCTCGCGAACAGTCTCACGAACTAGTGCGAAATCTGGAAATTTCATCTAAGCAATGAGCAGAAAGCTGAGGAGTGTAGGGTCAGTCATGTTGGCATTACATTATCGAATCAACGATTTCTGGATCTGTAACCCTTTGGCCAGGTGTAACCTGCCTAATTAAATACTTCAGGCGGTTTAGCCTCACCAACAACAAATGAAAAACGCTTGGCTCGCTTTCGAATTGCAACATTATAGGACTAGACCATCTTACGTCTCGTAAATTGCGGCTGATGGGTATTACACCTGCATTGCTTACTTAGGAGCTTGGCTAAAGACGGACTGAGCGGTTGTGTCGCGCACCTTCAAGTAACGACGCCACGACATCCATCCCGGGTGTAGAGGGAGTGAGAGCTAATCTCAAGAGCCTTAGGAAGACAAATGAGAGATGATGTCCTGATATCGTATGATGTTGAATAAGCTCACGGCGTAGAGTAGCTGAGGTTCTTCAGACATCGGAAAACTTTGGCAGCAGTGTCGCATGCTTTACAATCAGTCGCAGAACAACAGTACTTAAGCTCATCGCCCTCGAGACATATCGGCATCATCTCAATAACAAAAACACAGTAACTTCAGCATTCAACCTCGATCCATCACCCCATTCCCAAACCTCGCCATGCGTTCCCAACTCCCCTCCCTAACTACGCTCACCATGGCCGCGATCATGACTGCACCAGCCCTCGCAGCGAGCCCTGGCCTTTACCTCTGCCAGAACTGGGGCTTCAACGACAGACCCGACAACTTCTGCTACAAGTACACTGAGCCTTGGGGCAAGTGCAGTAAGTAAACCTCCAGACAAGTATTTCGACAACGTGTGACTTATCTTGTACGCAGCAACGATCACCGGTCGATTTCCCGGGGGTGATCGAGGTGTGTCGTCCGCTGGGCCTGACCAGGGGAACTGGTGTACCTTGTATGAGTGAGTTGATCTACACCACAGAACCGTTGACATTAGTTTGAAATCGGCTGATGATCCTGCAGAAACGAAGGCTGCACTGGAGCAGAGTTGCAGCTTTACTGGCCCGGGTTTTCTGCCCTGGAGCAAGTGGGTTGGAATGATCGTGCTAAGAGCTTCAACTGCGCGGCTTTGTAAAACCATCAACTCAGGCTGGAACTAGATTCCACTCTAGTATACCAAATGTGACGGCAAGGAATATGCATGACTTCGATGACGAATAGGGTTTAGCTAAGATGCGAGTTCCTGCACCCGAAATAGCAAGTTAGCTAGCATATTCCGTATCGTTAGTCTGCTATCGAAATCACCATCTTTGCATATTACCAGGTTTAATCAAGTTTCTTCTGACTTAGATACGGCATCAATCTCAACAGTACCAATGATACACGTGATGAAAGTCAAAGCGTAGTGATTTAGTATACAGATTCCGTAGAGTTCGGCCGATGTCACGTGCGCGCTTCGCTCGATCTGGCGTGAAGGATTACGCCCGCCTCAAGTACCCGCTTCCTTTGATCCTGGGGGGTTAGCGCGTTGGTGCGCCTTGTATGTCGTGTTGAACTATGCTAGGTGGATGGGGGATAATAGAAGGGTAAAGAGACGGTGCGTGGAGGAGGAATGTGCATATAAAGAAGATGGTGTTCTGGAGGGCAGAGTAAACAAGACCGTCGTGGTTCCTGCAATGTCTCCAAACGTCGACATGAGAGAAACTATCCTGAAAACAACTTTTGGTTGTTTCGTGGGCGTGGAAGAGAATGGAGTGAGAAGGTTCGTAGGAATCAAGTACGCCCAGGTGAAGAACTGGCTCGCCACGCCCGAACTGATCACTTCGTATGGCAACGAGGTCATCGATGCTACACGATACGGGTAAGATCCTTGCTTGCCTTTCGTCTTCCAACCTGTCATACTGACAACACCAGACCACGCGCCCCAGCACCAGACCTTTGCACATTCGAGCAGTCCACCTTGATCCAATGCGCCATCGGTGCCGCACCTGAGACTACCATGTCCCATTCAGAGTGTCTCAATCTAAACATCACCGTCCCATCTCTTCCCACGAAAACCGACAGGGCCCTGCCAGTCATGGTATTCATTCACGGCGGCGGCCTCATCATGGGCGCAAACTCTTGGCCACAATGGGATCCCGCACGTCTTGTGAAGATGAGTGCAGAGATTGGCATGCCGACTGTTTTCGTCAGTGTAAATTACCGACTAGGTGCACCCGGGAATTTGACGAGCGAAGAGTTGAGAAGCGCTGGGTATCTGGGAAACAACAGTCTGAGGGATCAGAGGTGTGCGTTGAAGTGGGTGAAGAAGTTCATCGGTGGCTTTGGAGGCGATGGGGAGAATGTTACTGTGTTTGGTGTTAGTGCTGGGGCCAGTATGTCACTCCAAGTTGTATTCTCAATGCGGAATGGGAGTGTGCTAATATGAGACAGCCTCCGTATTGCATCATTTGAGTTGCAAAGAACCGTTATTTAGGCGTGCGATCAGCATGTCTGGAACACCGCTCATGCTCAAACCACTTTCGCCTGCTGTGGCCGCATTATCCTACAACGCCGTTGTGCAAGCCCTGGGTCTCGAGCACGCTTCCACGAGTAAACGTATCCAGAGCTTGCTTTCTATGAGTCCGGAAGATCTGGTCCAGAAGATACCAATCAGTATTCCACTTTCTCCATACCTGGATGGGGACATGATCCCCGAAGCACCCTCATTTGCGCACTTATCCAATGGCACGCTCCAGAGCCTGGACAACAGTCGATGCGAGGAGTTTTTGATCGGCTCGTGCGCAGACGATGGAAATGTCTTCTATTTCATGGGTCTGAGTTCGCGCCTTCCTGGAATCGCATCCGCAATCTATACATCCTTCTCCCGCAACCTCTCGGCATCGGTCGCTCAAGCCGTTTTATCTGCGTACGACATTATACCTTCGACTCCAGATGAAGAGGCGATGGCTTCCATCATCGACTTGGGAACCGATATTGCTTACGGACTCCCGGCACGGTCCTATGCTCCCGCTTTCAAGGGGAGGGTTTCCTCGTATCTCTTTACTGAGCCGAATCCCTGGGACGGCATGTTCAAGGGGAAGAGCGTGCATTTGATGGATGCAGTGTTCTTATTTCAGAACTTTGATGAACATATACCTGATCGGGCGAAGATGATCGCCAGGAAAGTTGCGGAGGACTTTATGACTTTTGCGTATGGACGGGCTGGTGGTACTTGGGCGGAGGGTCAGACTAAGATATATGGGCCCAACTCTAGCGATGTTGACAGGTTGGAGACGTTGAGACAAGAAGGAGCTGTCGACCCAGATGAGGTCAGTGTGGCGTGGGATATGTTTGTTGCAGGGAAGTAGCGAATGAGAGCTTCTAAGGTTTGGTCGGCCACACTCGTGTCGAGCACCCGAGCCCTCTACCTGATTAGTTACGATAGCAGCAAAGGTTGTGCAGTTGTTGCTCATCTCATACATTCTCATGCACCTCGGCATCGGTTTACCGAAAACGAGAATGCACGTCGCTCGCGAGTGTCCGCCGAGCGCTTTCACCCCCGCACGCCCCATGCAGTTTAGTGCGGGGTAATCTCCGGCCCTGACTACAACTCCCGACGTGCAGCATGTGGGGTCTTCGAGCACATCCCCACGCCCCATAAACACAGCGACGACGATGTTTGCCGCGCAGCTTAGCCGGGACGATGTTTCCGATCGGCAAAGATGCGAGAGCGATGGTGTAGTAAGGCATACCACGCTTGTATGACGGTGTATAGTAGCTTCCCTCCTACACACCTCCGGATTGCTTCTTGTAAACACCTCGGATCTCGATTTTAGTGAAGCACGAAACACAAAACCGTAATGTCCAAACCCGTAGCAATCGTGACAGGCGCCGGCTCCGGCATCGGCGAAGCAGTCGCAACCCACCTCTATGGCAAAGGCTTCAAAGTTGTCGTCGCAGACCTCAATCCCTCGTCTGGCGAGCGCGTAGCCAGTACCCTTGGACCCGACGCCATATTCCATCAAGTCGACGTCTCATCCTACAAATCGCAAGCACAGCTGTTCAAACGCGCGTACGAATGGGGCGGCAATCGTCTGGACTTCTGCCATGCCAATGCAGGTATCGATGACCGACAGAACATCTTTGAGGATATGGACAAGGAGGAGGTAGATGAGGAGGGGTTGGTTAAGAAGCTGAACACCAAGACTATGGAGGTCAATCTCGAGGCTGTTATCCAGGGTTTGTGGCTGTTCAAGTATTATGTTAGGAGAAGTAAAGAGGCAGGTGGGGGGAAGGGCAAGTTTGTTGCTACAAGCAGTGCGGCAGGATTATAGTAAGTCATTTCCCCTACAACCCCTAGTGTAAAGAGACTCAAGAGGCTAACGAGACCAT
>Ga0265797_10008324_pt1 | contig 13855 bp, 11 predicted proteins | sample P2T30metagenome_FD_192433 | JGI IMG/M metagenome (GOLD analysis project Ga0265797, IMG submission 192433) | Plant litter microbial communities from East Loma Ridge, Irvine, California - P2 T30 | ecosystem: Environmental > Terrestrial > Plant litter > Unclassified | place: USA: California... | reverse complement strand
CATTCTCCACGACCACTTCTCGACATATCAGTGCTATCACACTCGACCTCGATATCCTCTACCCGCGGCTGCCGAATGGTTACGACTTCTCCTTCAATCTCACCCAACATGGCTGCCTCGTCGTCGCTGGGCTCGGACATATTCGCCATATCCTCCCTTTTGGTGATATCAACATTGGTACTGCTGCTACTAAGACACTTCCTACCACTCCGAACCACGCCGGGCTACCTGCTAGTCCCGGTCTTCCTGTCTCTCGCCCTGCCTTGCTCCATCATCCTTCTCGTGCCTATCGACCTTGCATCGACCGAGAATGCCGACAGTGAAGGCCCCAAGCGAGGCATATGGCTACCAGAAAGAGCGGTGTTCGTCACCTGGAGGATTACCTACTGGCTGACCTTCGTCCTTACGTGGTTCATCCTTCCGCTCATGGGCGAGTTCTGCGACTCTGGCTTCCGAGACACAAGAGGGCGCATTCTACACTCCCTGCGAAGCAACGCTCGATATCAGCTGATTGTGCTGAGCACTTCGATCGCTGGTTTGGTTTACTTCATCTTGCAAAATGGATTCCACGGAGAGAGTATTAAGGGTCTCGTGATGGCGCTGGCTTACGCGTGGGGTCTTGTCCTGGCCATAGGACTCATGGGACACGGCCTGGTTGCTATGCCGAGGAGACTGTTCAAGAATGCGAGTCTCTCTCAGAGACTCAGGCGCCTGCAAACGCAAGCGCCAAAGATAAAAGACAAGCTGGATGAATCCTACGAAGAGTTGGAAGTGCTGGAGAACACTGCGCTTCAATTGAAGAGCCGGAAGAGCGGAACAAGCGGTGATACACAAGATTGGATTGATGAACTAGCGGAGACATCCACGCTGGCAGACTCGAGACCAGGAGCGAGCGCTGCGATCCGCGCAACGAACCCTAGCATCCCGGCAGTGCTCACTGAGCGATACCTTGCAGACCTGACCAGGAAATTGAAACGCGCTCGACACAAGCGGGCAAGATTCGTGGATGAATGGGCCCGTCTCTGTCAACAGGCGCAGGATGTTCAGACTGTTATCGACTCTGCGACATCTAGGAAGCTCGATTTTGGCCAGCAACGACCGGGTGCGCGTGGCTTCACAGTTCTAACGCCAAACCTCCGTTTCTACCTGCACTTCTATGGTATTCCATACCTCCGCGTTGCGTTGTCTGTCATCTTCGGTTGCGCTTCAGTGCTTGTGGTGTGGAGTGAAGTTGTCAGCTCTTTCTCTTCGAAGTTGTCTATCATTGGCCTGACAGTGGTCCACCATCCGGACTCAGATCGTGGCCAGGTACCGTTCTTTGGCCAAATCATTGCAGCAGCCTGGTTGCTCTACATGGATGCCTGCGCTCTGTACGCCATCTCCGACGTCAAAGTTTGGGGCAATCGCGCACTTGTCAAGCGTCAGACATATGCAGAGAGTGCGTGCTGGTACAGCTTGCAAGTGGCCAAATTGACCGTCCCGCTAAGCTTCAATTTCATCACCATGATGCCTGCCTCTGTTTACAAGGAAACAAGCTTCTATCACTTCCTGGGCAAGCTGGTCAACCTTACACCCTTGGGCAGCGGGTTCAGCACTTACTTCCCTTGCTTCATCCTCATCCCAGCCCTTGCAACGCTGTTCAACCTATACGGCAAAGTGAAGAAGGTCATCGGCTTCGGCGTACTCGAAGACGACGACGTAGAGAACCCTTCAGGATTCGGCACCGGTGGCTGGCGCGAAGGCCGTGCTCTGATCGAACGTGAGATTCAATCTGGGAGCGAAGGCACGACCCTTGGCATGTCTCCACGTGGCGCATCACTGGACCTGGAACGAGGTGCCGGCAGCGCTGGCTCTTCCACACCCGCGCGACGATCACAGCAAGCACCTCTCATCTCCGGAAACGCAAACACCGACCCACGCATCGGCGAAGCAAACCGCCAATTCAACGCCATCACTAATCGCGAGGAAGAGCGCGAAGACGACTCGGCTCGTCACTTCTACCAAGATTTTGCGGAGCGAGTGAAGAACACGTTCGAGACTACGGACCGTCCGGAGTGGATGCAGAACTTGAGCAATGGTATCACGATGCCTAATTGGATGAACAACGATGACAGGGATAGTGACGGTGGCAGCGCTTTGAAGCGATGGTTCGGAGGACGAGCCGAGGACGGGCGTGTGAGACTCTGATAGAAGATGGAGATATATTAGCGATGGCGTTTGGGTAGGTAGTGTCAGAATAATGCTACCATTGTTTATTCAGGAATCACGCGTGGAGCGATTCAGCTGGATTGTTCATACAGTTTGCGCGCTTCACAGCAGTGTGATCAGGCATACATGGACATGTGGACCAGGTTGTACGACTCGTGGTAACAGAGCGCCAACCTCCAATCGCTTCTCGGGTCACTCCAATAAAGGAAGCGAAGTCAGCCTATTTTGACTTTCCCAAAACGAACGTCACGCCACTCAAGCGAAGTCGCCCTTCGCATGGCTAAAGTGTCACGCCACTATCTGCTGACCATCTATCAAAGCCTTACCAGGAACAGTCAAGAATCGGCATCTCGCTTACATGTCAGAAAGAATTCCTGCAGGTCAGGCCAGCAACTTGACAGCTGTCGACCCTTGGTTGTAAGACTCTACTGTCCGACATTCTCTTGGCACAACGGAGGGCTTCGCGAGCTTCGCTACTTGACAAAGATGAATCAACAGGAGCGGAGAGACTTTCAGCCATGGCTCACTCTGTGATTCTACTGTCTATAAGGTCATACCATTGTCACGAGAGTGGCTGCTGTGCCAAGGATGTATCCAGCGGTTGTGTTCTGGATCGCGGGCTCACGTGGGAGCAAGTTCGTTGTGTGAGGATATATAACACTATATCGATGGCAGAGCGGTTTGGCCGCGAATGACTGGGTCAATTCGATCCAGACTGGCATGGTGTATCTTATCCAATCCATAATCACTTGACATCAAGAGAACACCTGCATGATGCTCAACATTCTCCTCATTGCACTGCTCGTGCCATCCATTTGTGCTTCTGCGCTGCCCGAAGCCGAAGGTCTGTCAAGCTACAACACCGTCGTGTTGTCGTCGAGCTAACACTTGTCGACAGCCAGAAAAGGAGGTGACAAGACAATCCGTGTTCGAGCTGGGCAATCGATCCAGGCAGCAATCAACACCGCACCACGTGGCAGCCGCATCGTCGTCGACCCCGGCACTTACACCGAACAACTCTTGATCAAAACCGACGGCATCACCCTCGTCGGCAACGGAGTGACTTTGAAACCACAGGAACCCCCAGTCGAGAACGAATGCACCAACTTCGCAGGCCCAATCGACCCAGCCACCGACCTCAGACCCAGCCAAGCAGGCATCTGTGTATCCGGCAGCGGCCTTGATCTATCCGGCTTCGTCAACGAGCACAAAAAAGTCAACGGTGTGCGGAAACCGGTCAAAGGCGTGACCATATCTGGTTTCACGGTCAGTGGATTCTCAGGCTTCAATATCCTCGTTATAGGTGGTGAGAACGTCGAAGTCTGCGGTAACAAACTGCTCGACGGGCCCAAGTATGGCTTCCTCACGGCCGGATCCAGGGACACGAAGGTTTCGAACAATGAAATCACGTCGACGATTCCGGGCTTCTATTTTATTGGCCTTTGCATGGACAATGTCTCCAAGGTCAAAGTGTCAAAGAACAAGATTTCTACTTACTTCATCGGCCTCTGGTAAGTGCACTAATCGTCAAAGAGACATCGCGCTGAATAGAATGCTTACGAGACCACCAGCATCCAAACCAACGGTGCAGAAATCGAAGACAACGAAGTCAGCGACGCCTGCTACGGAGCCTTCTTCGACCCAGGCGTCAAAGACGTGCGGCTCCGAAACAACAAAATTTTCCGCTCCCAGCCGAAATGTTTTCCTTTCGGTGCGAGCGGTATCATTCTCGACGGCGCGATTGGCGCGCGAGTTGAGAATAATCATGTGGAGGGCTGGAAGACTGATGATCCAAGGACTGCTGGCCTGGTTGTGGCAGATGACCCTTGCAATGTCGAGCCTCTCTCACTCGCTTGTCTCGCGATAGGCGGCACTGCGGTTGCTAGGGATAATCGCGTGAGGGGCAATACGCTGAGAGACAATACGCTGGATATCTTTGTGAATACTACCGGTACTGGGAACGAGTTTAGAAGGAATGATTGCGATACGTCCAACGTGAAGGGTGTTTGTCGGTCGGTCCAGTTGGGTGCGTGATGATGCTGGAGAAAGGAGGAAAAGCTCGTTGTTTGAAGTGCTGGCTCCTCGGGTCCTGCGCTTCATAGTTAATGCGGTAGTTTGTATTTACAATTTCTCACACTTGCTACACAGTCACGCCACTTCCCTCTCGTACTCCAAAGTCATGCTACATGTAGCCTCAGCCACGAGAGTGCGTGCAGCGTAAATCCATAGCTCATGCCCAGGGTATCATACGTTGCGCCCATTTACACCGATATTCATAAATTCGTAACCCAAAAATGCTCCACAGCAAAGAGCTTTCTTCACTCTCCCGCCTTCTCTCCCTTCTTCTTCTCTTTTGCCTCGCGCTTAGCTTTCTGTTCCGCAGCCATGCGCTTCTGCAGCTTAAGCTCCATGTCATGCTGGGCCTCGAGTGCACGAATCTGCTTCTGGATATTCTCATTGTGCTCAATGGCTTTCAGCCGCTTCTGCGCGCTCTCCTTGGCCTTCTCAAGCTCCACATCAATGTCGCGCTGTTTCGCAGCGTCAAGATCCGTAGCTGAGCGGACGTCGCTGTTGCGACCGAGATAGTCTTGGCTGAAAGTGTCGAGTTTGGGATCGAGGCCGGGGCCGCCCTCGAAGTAGCCACCGGGGTGGGTGAGCTTGACGCCTGGGATCTTGCTGGCGTAGATGCGACGCGGGTCTGAGAGCGGTATGGGGAGCTCGTCTTTTGGTATTGAGGGGAGGCTCGTGGGCTGGATGTCTTTTGCGCGGACGGAGATTCCTTCTTCGGGGAGCTCGTCGCTGGTTTCTGGGATCACGCGTATGCCTTTGTTGGTTTGCGCATCGGGATTGAGTAGCAGGCGGCTGATTTCATTTTGGAAGTCCTCGTTGTATGGCAGATCGGTGGGTAGGTAAGAGGCGTATGTGGAGTCTGTGGCCTCGTCTCCAGGTAGCGATGCGTTCGAAAGAGCTGTTGGAGAGCCCATTGTGGTGAGATGTGGTGTCAACAAAAGTGTTGTTTGGTGTCAACCTGAGCGCATGAGCTGCACGCACAATCGCCAACTGCAGATCAAATGTGGAGTCGATGCTGGCTTGTGCCTCCTACCAACGGAGGAATTGTGTACGTACCATAACAACAAGAACGATGGAATTTATTTTTGGGCCCAGCTATACAGTTGCTCTTAGAATTGATGGACCACGACGATTTAGGACGCTGTTCGTGGGTAGACATCTTGAATTTCCTTGTCTATATCTATCTGTGCTTCATGGCGCCGGTAAAACGATTGTACTGGCGTCTATAAAGCGTAACCAGCTTTACCTGCAAGCCCTGACTTATACACTGCTGCTGTTTGCTTCCCACTTCTTCACGCAGTCAAAGGGGACACGCAGCCGACAGGTCACCACGCCAGAAGTGGTCAATGGCTGTCGGTAGTGAACATGTAACTTATGAAGAAAGCTCCACCCTCTCGCGTACTCTCCAACCCTGTTGTATACCTCTCACCACTTAAGAGCGCCACCACCATCAAGCCGTAACGATGTCCACAATCACTACCATGCAGCAGAATGACATAAGCGACGGGGACTTCTTAGCCGCTTTGCCAGAGTGGAAACGAGCGCTCTGGCACGGCATCTCAGCCGCCGCCCATGCCAGGAACGCGTTTGATAACGACGACTATGATATCAACGGCGACCTTAATCCATCCTCAGCGAGATTCGCGGAGCTCTGCACGTGGCTGGTATGTTTGACTTGGTTTGAAGTCGAAAGAAGCACGAAAAGAAACTGTGGCGTACTGACGAACATGTTGGCAGACTGCACGACGCACCCCAGCGCGATTCGAGGCTCTCAGACCAGTATGGCGATACTTCGCTGATGGCCGTTGGGAACTGACATTCTGTGCCGTTGAGTATATGGAGTCAGCGACGGGCGTGCAGAAGCAAACTCATCGCAACTGCAAGACTACTGGCATAATTGTCGACGGTCTCGCTTCCGCGTAAGTAAGAACAACCCTATCATGCTGCAAAGCTAACAATGGTGTCCTGCAGAGATCAAATTCGGGAGGACTACTGGGTGCTGGTTCGCTCTGACAAAGTGCCGAGCCAGGAGGAGCTGTCAGAGGAGGCCTCGGGCGGTAGATACTGCTACATCATGTAATCTAATGATGACGAGAGTCGCTAACTTCATTCTGTTTGTCCTGCGTACCTGGTAACTGGGCTGCACTCGAGGCGCGATCGCTTGCGATGATGACGAGAGCTGAAGACCTCTCAGCCCTTGATGCAGGGTGGCATATCAGCACACACATACGTATCCATGCGTCGCTGAACACGAAAGAGGATGCAGGAGGCCATTTTGGGCACACCAGGCTCCAAGTTCGGGGGTGTATATGTCGTTCGGTTAAGTGACGGTGCATATCGTTCCTGCAGGGTGTTTTGAGATAGGCTTGGCCTGTGCGTGGGCTGTCAACCGGTTCGCGGAGTTCGGCTTCCTGCGCGGCTGCATCTTACTCCTCGCGAGAACAACACCATCTGGGCGAACATAAGATCGTCATAACTTGTTCCATCACTGCGGTTCATCATATCGCGATCTTGCGCACGCTCCTATGCTTAGCTGTACTCAATGCTGCTAATCGCAGTTCGCAGCATTCGCCTACTGCCGAGTTTTTGCCCACGACGAAAAGATCACTCAGGAGTCTGACAACAATTACGGACCGTTACATTACTGTTAACTGTCCTTACAGTGGCGATGTTGAAAGCACAGTAGTATGACATGCTCGCCACATAAGGAGCTAAGCGACAGATACTTGATGTCTGTTAAGACCCAGCAGGTTGCATTAAGCTTATGCAAAGCAGACGTTGCGCTACTGCACGGCATCTCCATCGTGGCACGTCTTCCGACAAGTGACATCTTGCCTGCATATCTCCCAGGGTCTTGATCAAGTCCACGTCAAATACTCGCGGCTCTTCGGAGGTTGCATACTTACTTGGGCTGGGTTCGATGAGAAAGAACGCAGCACTTCACGATGGCATCTTGTCGTGGTTCTCGTTATGAACGAGAGATTGCAACATTGCAATACCCACGAGTTACGCGAAGGCACCGTTTGACTGGAGACGGGATCTCATCTACCCCACTAAGAGACAACGTCTATATCACCCCACTCGCGATGCATATTGGGGACGCTTCGGCTCAAAAGCTACTTTGTCCACATCGCTAGCAGCACCCCACTGCCCACATCGTTCTACGGCCCGCCTGACGCCGCACTGGTACCCTATGGACCCTATCTCGCGATCTATCTCTTCTGTTAAGCATCTGGAAGATGCTGCCATCGTACCTGTTTCAGGGCCAGGCACGTTTGTCCGTTGATCGACAAACCCAGAGGGCACGCGCGGATGAACGAGCAAGGGCCTCAACGATCCCTCATGGTCCTGGCGGACTCCTCGTAGCGGAGTAGATAAGTACGAATCACTTCTTCTCGGTACCGTCTTTCATTTATCGATTTCCCTTGCACATAACGTCCCGTTCGTTCGGTTTGCTTCGTCAAGAGCAGGACTTCCTCTATCTCTTCGTTGCATCGTCACGACCCACAGCCAGCAACCATGGAGACAACAACCATGGCGATTCCCCCTGGAATGGAAGATATTTCGGGCATCTCGGGACACGCTTCTCAGGAAGCTGTCTACGCTGTATGCGTGGTGTTCACTTTGCTGATGGGACTGATGGTCATCGCCCGCATGTGCACTCGCGTGTTCATCGCGAAGCAGACCGGATTAGACGACGCCTTCATCGTCCTCGCCGCCGTGTTCTCGCTGATGTACTGCATCTCGACCTACAACCAAGCCGAACAAGGAATGGGTCTTCACGCTTGGGACCCCGCTATCGACAGAGTCGTCATGTCAGTCTTCTTCTGGTGTGCTCTGTGGTCGTACTACGCGGCTCTCGGCTTTACCAAGCTCTCGATCTTGCTGCAATACCTGCGCATCTTCCCGCAGGAGACTTTCCGCAAAGCCTGTTACGGCATGATTGGAGTCACCGTTATCTGGACACTCTGGGCGGTCTTCAGCTCGATGATTATGTGTGTGCCGGTCCACGCATTCTGGACCACCACCGACTTCTTCAACGACCCGCGCTGCTTGCCTCGCATGCAGACATGGTAAGCATGGTACATCCGCACGACTATCATGGAACACTGCTCACAAAACTTCCACAGGTATGCAAACTCTGCCATCAACTTCGTTACCGACTTCATCATTACTCTCCTTCCGGTCGGCGTGATCCGGAGCCTAGAGGTTCCCAAGCGCCAGAAGAACTTGCTTTACCTTGTGTTTTGCATCGGTCTTGTGTAGGTTCACAGCTCCAACATATTACGTGCTCGCTTGCTGATTGTTTCCGTAGAACTTGCTTGATCGGCGCTCTTCGCTGTATCTTCGTATATCCAATCATGATCAATCCGGACCAGACATGGCACTCTCCCATGTTTTCGATCTGGTCCGCAGTCGAGGTCAACGTCGCCATCTTGTGCTCTTGCGCGCCCACGCTCAAGGGTCTGGTGCAGCGCGTCTGGCCCCAGTTCCTCGCATCTCTGGGCTCCCGCTACGGCTCTCGTGGCTCGCGTGGCAAATCCGGACGCGAGGACTCCAACGCTACAGCAGTCGCCACGAACAATTCTACTTCCAGCAGCGACTCGATCCACAAGTCCAAAGACATCTGCGAAGTCGAGGCCCAGTCACCACCGAAAAAGTCGTCTCCCACTCTTCTCGGTTTCCGTCGCAGCTTGTTCAAGCCCTTCTCCAGCACCACGCACAGCAGCCTTGCCAGCTGCTACGGAGGCAGCAAATCAGACGACGAGGACGTCCTGTTCGACGACATGGCTCGCACATCTTCTCGCAAAGGCACCTCGACGCCTTCGAAGGCGCGTTACGAGGAGCATGGCATTGAAGTGCAGACCAGCGTTGATCAGTTCGTGATGGTTAAGTTCGAGCCCAAGCCGGAACCTGAAGCACATAAGACCGTCGTCGGTTCGGGACCACTTTCCAAAGACCCGTTCGATGATGATCAGGAGGAGCGAGATATTCAACGGGCGGCCTGGTCGTCGTCCTAGAGCTGTCTTGGGCTATTTTACTATACTACTCTACTTTCGCTTCACTAATGTTTCTCTCTCTTTATTCGTCTGAAGGGATGATTTGGAAAGGAGAAAGACTGTAGCGCACGGACGCTTTTAAGATACCACTATTTGAACCATGTAATAATGCCAATCGATGTCTCTTGTTGTCGAATTATATCGACCACCTGTATGTACTTTTACGTGTTATCAACTAAAGCCTGATTGTAGCGTTTGCTTCGTTGTCACGCACATCATCCCGGAGGTGTCACTGCCTACTCAGCTGAGGTGTGAGCACAGAAGGGAGGTACACGGCTTTCCATAACCATAGAACATGTAGCTAATCGTTGAAGCTGTACATTACTGTATGTCATCGATTTCACCTTACTGTATGCCATCAATTTCTACGATTGCCTCGATACCCAAACCGCATCCAAGCCGAGATGGCCCACGCGCAGGCGGAAGGCAGACGATGGAGTTCCGCTGGAGGAAGCGCGCGGATGCCGACATCATCGTTCACGTTCACTTCGCTCCACAACCACCCAATGCCCACCACGCAGCCAAGCTAACCATCTGCATGACAGCGCTGAACGGGCGGCCACACGCCTGCCCTCGGTCGCATCGCTCAAACACACCATGACCTTCGTGCCCAAGTCGCGCCGCGCAAAGTTCGACCTCACCCTGCACATCCACGACCTCAACAACGTGCCCTTGGTCGCCGGCAGCAGCTTCGTGCGCTGGCACCTGCCCACCTCGCGCGCCGCCGAGCACCGCGGCCGCACCCACAAATGCCCCATCAAGGACCACCGCGTGCAATACGACTACGAACAGCAGATCCCTGTGCGCCTCACCGTGAGCAAGGATGGCATGCTGCAGGACTACTTTGCCGATTTTGAGGTCCAGCAGGAGTACGGCACCGGCGGCAAGAACGAGCGTATTACTCTCGGAAAGCTGAAGCTGAATTTGGCCGAATACGTGGAGGCCAGTGAGGTGCAGAGTCCTGGCCCTCCCAGCTCGCCCGGACACGTGCCAGAAGCCGAGGGCGTGGTGCGGAGGTACTTGATGCAGGACAGCAAGATCAACAGTACACTCAAGATTGGCATACATATGCGATATGTGGAAGGGACGAGAGATTTCACTGCGCCGCCGCTGCGTTCGGCGCCTGTCTTTGGCGGCATTGCGGGCATCATATCTTCGTCTGAGCCAGTATCAGTGGGGCACGGATCAGGGTCGCACGCGAATGGCGATAGCACAAACATCGACGGCGTCGACGGCGCAACACCCAGTCTGAACGCGAACAGCAGGGAAGCCGGTGAAATGCAAGACATGTACCGCCGGACGCTCGCGGCGTATTGGTCCGCACAACCTGGCGAGCTGAAAGCCGACGAGGCTATTGAGGATATTTTCGCTGGCGGCGATGGCTGGGGACGGATGGGTCGTCCAGCTACTATTCGGGCGAGCAACGATACTGCCAGGTCCGGCACTTCGACCCCCAACCCGGACTCCGACGAAATGTACCGTGATCGGTCCGCCAGGACGCCCGAGAGCACGAGTCGGAGCACTTTCCACTCACACTCGAAGAGCTCTCATGGGAGTCACGGGAGTGTTTCATACAGCTTTGGCAGAAAACACAGGCCACAGAAGAAGCGTGGCGAGGTTGAGGAGAACGATGTGAGAGAAGATCTTAGGATCTGGCAGGTCCAGAATTGAATGATGCTGCAAGTACCCTCCTCGCCTACCGTAGGACTGTTGCGGTATATTTTAGCAGGCTTCTCGAAGCCGCAGTGTTGTGCACACCATACGAAAGTGCCCGGTTGGCATGACACAAAAATGGTCACTTCCGTGGTGTGGCGATGGGCTGCTAATACACAGTAATTGCCCTCCATGGCCCGTCGATACAGAGGCAAGAGACTGTGCCCAGGACAAGAACTGTATGGCCCAGCGTCCAAAGATCCCACCAATTCCTTCACGGAATGGATCCTTTGGAACATGGGTTACCCGCTATATGAACATGGGCACTTCACATGCTGGTGTAGCTTCTTTGTACCCGAGCGATACTATGGAAACCGTTCCATGAATGGAAACAGGGAAAAGGCAACATAAATGCCGTGGATTAGTCCAACCATAATGATTCGCAACGATACATAATTCCAATACGAATTTCTACTGAGCTTCACATCAGGGCAGTTCCCAGATCCTCTCGGTGCGTTATTATGTACATGTTTCCATCTCATATCGTTCGGACTGCTGAACATTCGCGTGACAAGCACAACATGAGTGTCTTCTGGTCCAGACCATGTTCGCCCTTTGTCGTCTCCGCCAAACGATGGTCAAAATCCAGACTTCTCAAATGGCACGCATTGCAGGCTTTTCATGCATATCGACGTTCACACAGTCGATCTGCTCGAACGCCCTTCCGAACTTCTCGCAGGCTCAGGCAACCGCAACCCAGAGCCATCCAGAGTGACTCTCTCAGCGCTATTCGACTTGCGCCTCGTAAACGTAACCGGCGTCTCTCCCGGCGCCAGCATCGGAGCAGGCCCAACATAATTCCCACCAGAAACCTTCAGCGACGCAGCACTCCCAGAAGTCGATCGCCCCGACTCCCCCTCGCCATCCTCCTCCTCCTCGCTATCATCGCCCGGAAGGATCTTGTTCAACTTCCGCTCCGCAACAGTGACATCCCTCATCAGTCTCAGCAGCACTAAGTCGGTGTCTTCCTGCCAGGTCTCGAGCGCTTTGAGGCGTTTGGTTAGGCCGTGGGCCGACGCCATTTCGTTCCAGAAGTTGCAGACGTCGAGCGTGGTGGCGAAGTGCTTTGTGGATTTTTCGAGGCGGCGGAGGCGGGTTTCGAGGGGTTTGCGTTTGGAGCGTCTGGGCCAGAGGCGGAGGGGCATTGTTGGATTTGGGTTGGAGGGGTGAGGTTGTGATGTGTTGTGGTGATGGTTATGTTGGTGTTCATGTTGATTGTTGGGGTGATTATGGGGGGTATATGTGTATCATGGTTGATGTTTGCTTGTCGGAATATGCATGCGTGTGGTGGGCAATTGGGTGTTGTCTTTCTTTGATGCAGGTTCCCGCATTCACAGCATGTCTTAGCACTACATATGCACAGCGATTAATCCTTCCAAGGTCTGGCAAACTTGCATTCCCACTAGCGTGCTGATACATGCATTGGTTCAGTCTTTACAGCTTCACCCACTGCTCTCATGTCGGAAACGATACCTCCTAATTGGTCGTGCACAGAGCGAGCGAGGTTACGACCGGAGGATTTCGTTACGTAGAGCTTCGCTTTCGTTCGTTCGTGGCAACGGTGTTATAATGCATCTGGCAATGGTAGCTGTCATGCTCATCTCCCTCTGTCGGTTTCTGGCCAAGTACATGTTTGTGGTCAAGATCAAACCATAGAAAATGTGCAACCGTGCTCGCAAAGTCGGAGCATGTTTGTCTCAATCCTGCAACAATGCGAAAGGTAGGCTCAAATACTCACTGTTGCAACTTTTTGAGCATATCTAGAACGGTCATTGACCTAGAGTATATTGGAAATCGTCCGATCGTTAATTGACAGCGAAAGAGACAGTCCTAGCCGACAGGAGTGCAAATGAAAAATGGTGATTGGGGTTAGTAGGGTTATGCCCGAATAACGCATTGTCTCACTTCAATGTTCTACCCATTTGCACTGTCGCTAAGGTAAAGTGATGCACCAAGCGTGTACAAGCATCGTGTGTAGTACTAGTATCTTGACTGGTCATGGTATTATTCTCATTAAGTTCATATGTACTTTGCGCTGTCTCGCTCATCATGACCGCCAGCTGAAGCTCCGCACTCACAGCGTTCTTCAAATCTTCACCTCGCTCGGGATGCTGATCTCAAGAATCTCCACGCCCTTCTGCAAATCGCTCTTGCTGGGCATCTTGCCTCGTCTCATCAGCTCCGCGCTCTGCGTCATGTACGGGTCACGCATCATGCTGGCAACAGCGACGACTTCCTCGCCCTTGGTGTAGTATGCAGTCCAGCTTTGCTTGCCCTCGCTCACGTCGGTCTCGCCGTGGATGATCACGTCGTCCCAGCCGTTCGGCGTGTTGCCGCAGTAGCGGACTTGCCCGCCGGCAGCGGACCAGAAGACGGGGATGAAGGACTTGTGCTCGCGGCCGTTGGTGTTGATGGTGAGGGCGACGCTGCGACCGGCGTTCTGGGCGACGTCCCAGTGCTCGATGCGCACTGGCTTGCCGTTGCCGGACGGGCCGTGGTAGGGGAAAGTGGCGATGTCGCCAATTGCGAAGGCATCGTCGACACCGGGGATCTGGAACTTCTCGTTGACGCGGATGGAGCCGTCTTTCTCGAGCTCGACGGCTGAGTTCTCCTTGAGGTAGTCGGTCGATGGGCGAATGCCGACACCCTCGACGACCAGGTCAGCCTCGATAGAAGTGCCGTCCTTCAGTTGCACAACACCAATCTTAGAGCTATCAGAGCTGCTGGGGGTGCCCTTCTCGACAGAAGCAGAGAGCTTGAATTTGGCGCCGTTCTTCTCAAGCAACTTGCGGAAGATGCTGCCA
>Ga0265797_10008323_pt1 | contig 13856 bp, 14 predicted proteins | sample P2T30metagenome_FD_192433 | JGI IMG/M metagenome (GOLD analysis project Ga0265797, IMG submission 192433) | Plant litter microbial communities from East Loma Ridge, Irvine, California - P2 T30 | ecosystem: Environmental > Terrestrial > Plant litter > Unclassified | place: USA: California... | reverse complement strand
CTCCAACGCAACCCGAAGCAATCGCAACGGCAGCAGAACTCCCACCCCATCTCGCCCCGACACAAGAAGAGCCTGACGACCCATCTACGCTCCGCCGCGCTTTCAAACTAGCCTGCATCTCCGCCTTCCTCCTAACCTTCATCCTCGACTTCCTTCTTCCGATGCCCATGTTCTTCTCACACTACATCTTTTCCAAAGGCTTCTTTACGGCATGGGTGGTTGTAAGCTTCATTTGGGTGTTTGCTAGTAGCGCGATTAGTTGTTTGTTGCCGATTTGGGAGACGAGGGGCAGTTTTGGGACGTTGTTTAGGAAGATGGGTGCGGATTTTAGGGGGAAGAAATGATGTGACAGGAAGGGAATGAGTAGATTGTAATATTGTTAGGAATAGAGTATAGCGGAAGAGACTGCGAGTTGTGTTGAGTCAAAGCATTTGAGGTTGAAGTATGGCGTGTTTGGATGTGATGTGATGTTCGCGACCAGTACGACGACTAACTTGGAGCCTGAGAAGTGGCTCCCAATACTTACCTTCATGCCTACCGCTCGCTGCTCCGCTAAGTGTGCAGACATGATCTTTACACGAGATATCGCCACTACTCCGCCGTGTATCGAAATTGTCACTACGATCATTTTTTACCGCCGTCTCTTATCCATGATCCAAGAATACCAACCAACGTCCACAAGTCATTAAACAGCAATACCAAAGATCAGTAACCTACATCACACCCAATAGACCCCAAAGCAGTACATCAAGACTTATAGCACCAGCCCATACTATTCATGATCAATAACGAATAACCGGCGCCTTGGTCACATTCCACAAAGTCTTGGATGACCCAGTAAAGTGGTGTCTCGTACCACTCACCACCAAATCCATGCACAAAAGAAGAAAACCACATTCATACACCAGCAGCTGAACATAACACTTTGTTCTTTTCACCGCCATGATACTAATGCACCTCCTCCGCGGTAAAAGCGGCTCATCCTTTTCTTTTACCCGCTTAACCCCCTTCACCCATTCATCCCATTTCCCGTACGCGAGCCGCCACTATTTCTCTTCGCCTCGTCCCTTCTCGGTTCGTGTCGCACGGAAGTACCTTTAATCACACCACGTCGGACGGAGCTTTCATGACGACTGTCATTGTCTGAGCATCGGCCTTGGTGCTGTTCTTGGATTGGGGGTGATGTGGAGTATTCTGCGTGGCGGGATGAAGGCACGGGTACGTGCAAATGATGGAACTGAATACTGAGTAGATGTATCTGGACTGCCTACCTAGGTACCTTGTGGATGGATGCCTCCCGCCAGGATTTTCACGTGATTCACAACGAGAGCGACCCTGCATACAATGTCACGCGAAAAAAAAGGCAACGAACGCACCTCCTTGGTTCGCACCTCCTTCCCTAATCGGACCTACCATTCTACCTCCGTCATGCCTCGGTCTCGCATATGCCATTAATCGTCCGTCGCAGTTTGCGGTGTATGAAACAATGAAACAAGCGCAAGTCCTCTGCGACAGGAGGTGGTGATCATCATCATCGGAATGTTGAGGAGACAACGCGATATGATAATGACCTTTCAGCATGGATACTTTATGCCAACTTGTCCCAGACATAAAAACGGGGGAGAGGGAGGCTATGTTGTGGCTTTAACGTTGCGTGCGCACATACAACACGCCCACACGCCCACACGCGCGTACGTACGGTATGCATGCGCGCGAGTCGCAGAGCGCACAAAACGTCCATCAACGCCTCCTCGTAACCGCCATGTGCAAGCCACGAAGGGAGGGAGGTTAGCAACGTCAAACCTTAAGATAAGCGAGAAGCGAGAGAGACAGAGAGGCGAGGCGAGATGGGCAATTCAAATTGCACACCCTTACACAACATGGCGATCCACAAAAACCAAGCCAGACTCTGAATCGCCACCTGCACCCCCCGAGAACGTCATTCCGCCAATCCGGGCAGCGGCAAAAAGTGCCGAAAGCACGAGGACCAACGTCCTTGGTCCACGGTACCGCGATGTGGTATCAGCGCTTGCTGTTCATCCCTTGCTACGCGTGCTTCATCAAGCATCAAAAATAACAGCAATGATGATGGTGGTAAGGTGAGTGAGAAAGGTGGTGGTGATATGGTTTATTGATTCAACGTCATTTGTACAACAAACACACCCTACACACTACACACTACACACTACACACTACACACTACACACAAGCCAGGTTTCTCAACGCTCACCATCCCAGCTAAGCGAAGAGAGCAGCCTCCATAGTCCATACGTGTGGCCCACCACCAACGGGACGGGACAAGTAAAAAGGTTAAAGTTGGAAAAAAAGGGGATGAAAAGAAGCAAAAGTAAGCAAGGGAGGGAGGTATAGCGAAGGCTGCTGCGCAAAAGAGCAAACAAAAACATGGCATTCCTGCACTTTCCCGATAGTAATCAAAAGACGCGTATTTAGAGTTTCGGCGTTAGGAGCTAAAGAACAAGGGATTTGGGGGATGGATGCAGATGCAGGATTTGGGAACGCCCCAGCTGGCTGGCTGCATGCAGGATTATTTAGTCGAGATTGGGGTTTGGTGATGCACGGTAAAAGGGCGCGAGGCGACGGGCTGGGGGTTTTTGCGTGGCGTATGTACCCAGGTAAGGTGGCGTTTGTTTGCCTAGGGATTCTAGTGATATGACATGGCAATTTTAACTTTGAGCTTTTCTTAGGCTAATGCTCATCATCGTTGTTCTATGCCATGTGAAGGCCGGGGTAAGGAGGAGGAGGAGCTGGAGGCTGAAGGGCTAGCGTGAGGGGTCTGAAAGCGGGGGTGTGTGGATGGTGATAGTCGGTGGTAGTGGATGGCGAAAACGAAGGAAAGAGGGGGGTCAGGATTTTAGTGTTGGTGGGTGGTGGTGGTGTGTTTACTCCGGAGTACTCCTATGGTACGATATCCCAGGTGATTTGCGAGGATAGGGAAAAAAAGACGAGATCTCAATCTCGTTACCCTCCCGATCATCTGATCGATCTATCTGCTGTGGGATTTTCCCGCCCGAGCCGGATACAAGATACCGGATATACATACAACGCGGCGTGCGGCGTATGTTGCATACATGGATCTATACTTCCATGCATTATTACAACTTGACTTCCCCTTGGTCTGTGTACGATACTCCTCTCCCTGATACGTGTGTGCGTATATGTGTGTGTGTGACACCACGGAATCCAGTACCGCGCCTCTCCCGTCGAGAGCGAAAGTACGAGCTGTAACTTCAGTCGGAGGTGAGTAGAAAAGGATGAGAAGCAAGGACCACAAAAGCGGGTAACGGACATGCACCTGCATAATTGTCAGAGCGAGGAAAAAAGCAAACCTGCAGCTTGGGTCCGCCGCAAGGTGCAAGACCAAGATGAGCATCGTGCAACGATCTGTGTGATATGTGTATGGGTAAACATGCAGGGTGTCTCGAGCCAACACCAACACCGAGACAAGAGAAACGCAGGGGCTGGATCGATCTTCGAATCTGCCTCTGCTGCTACCTTGCCCTGGCAGCTGGCGCCGCGTGGTTGCGCAATGTGATACAAATGTCATCTTTCGGCCTCGTAGTCCAGCCATTCACAGCGAAGAAGCAAACCTCGCACTTTGCCTAGTTTGTGCTGCTCTCTCCGAACCATCGGGGGGCGAGGGAGCGTTGGGATCCGCTGGTTCGGCGCGCGCTACCTATTCCTACACCGGTATATCGTGGGTGGGTGGTACCGATGGTACCCTATACTGTAGTCGCCCATCCTACAAGTGCTATATCGGTGTCGGTAAATCAAATCTTTGCCGTCCGTCGCAGAATGTGCTGTTTGGAGAAGGTCCCTTGCATAATGGACGCGCGGGAGCATCTAGGGTGTATAATCGTCTGCGAGGTTCCTATATCATGATGGGATCTTCTCTTGGATTCGGGTCCTACTACCGCATTTTGATCGAACCTACGTCTTGTGTGGTGTGCGCGGTCATCCGTTTGACGAGGGTCCTGTGAGCGCATCTCCTTTGTGGCACAGTCGCTGGAATGGCATGGCGGATGATGGCGGCTGAAGATGATGGGTTTCACAGCCGATGTGGATGTGTGCACGGGATGGATGAATGTGTTTGGAGAGTGGGTACTGTCGTCGGGCCTAAGCTTTCTTTATCTCCGCAGCCGTCTGGCTGGCCGTTGATGTGGAGCATTGGATGGCTGGAAGGTACGACCCGACCAATTACGTCCTGCACATCAAAATGAGATAATTGCAGCATTTTCGCTGTTGGTATGCTGTCTCACAAGCTCACGATATCAGGTGCACGTGCTTTCAAGTTCAATTGCCCACATGCTCGAGTGTGGAGTATCTGCAGACTTGCGAAGAAATGCTTCGCTGCCGCCAGTTCCGATTGGCTTCGTATCCCCGTTAATGACAAGTATTTCTCGACCCTACTTGGTTTGTTGGCGGCGCATATTGCCTTTATCAGCCGCAAGCGAGGCACCGCGCTTGCAGACGACGTACTGCGATGCAATCTTGGGAGCTATACCGAGTGTCACATATAGACAATATATCGTGATGACAACGAAGAAGGATCCTTCCGCGCTTGATCCACTTTACGAGAATGACCGCCGTTCGGCCCAATGCAACCGCGACCCGTCTCTTGCCTGTTCCGACCTGGCTGCATAGTAGGCCCTGTCTTTTGACAGCTGTCATTGCCACGGTTGTGATGAGAAGCGTAGTCTTGCAGACGCGGCTTATCCTGTGATCACGGCAGGGGGTTCAATTCCAGGTCCCTCAATTCGCTCCACTACTGACTGTGAGGGGGCGGTTTCGCTGCGCCACGAGTCAGCGGCTACGCGCGCAGGAGGCAACGGGGGAAATTCGCCGGCACGCCTGAACGGCAGTTTCTTACGTGAGGTGAGGTGCGCACAAGACATCCCAGTGATCCCGCAACGGATGGCGAGTCAGACTTAATGTGAGTTTGCGCGCGAAGCGAAAGAACTGGAGTGTTTGGTTCTGGCCCGTGGTGGCTGATGCGCCAATCAAACAGTGGGATGGGTCGAGCTTCAGGGAGAGCCCGCGACTCAACTCCAAGGGGGGCTTGTGCTCTGTTGGTCTGCAGCGCCAGTCGGGGCTACTCCACCCAAGGCTACGCTCTTGCGGCTAGCGTTTCGCTGGGACTGACGGAACTGGGAGGACGGTTACGATTACTGTCTGTGCATTCCCGCGGTCGATGAGGTATCGCCAAGCTGGGGAAGCGGAAATGGACATGAATGGCATCTGTATGCTGCTACTGTATCAGGAAGGAATGGATCGCGTGGGTACAATAAAGCGTCTAGAGCGTCCAGGTTCATGCATAGAAGATTGACTTGTGCAGAAAACCTGCTAAGAACTGGAGCCGTAATTCTGGGTCAGTTTCCGATGGCTACGTGGCTTCAATTGCGACTCTGCATCGTCGGGCGGACAGTTTCCATGCGGCGTAAATGGGAAAGTTTTGCTGTTCAAACAGCCCCTTGCACATGCTATGACGTAGGCGCGCAGCCGTCTTGATGCCGTGTGGTGCCGAAGTATACCCAACGGCACTTAAGCATTGCCTTCGGCAGTGCAGCCAGGATGCAAGACCGGGTACAGCAGGTTTGCATTCACGTCGCGGGCCGATTGTATACCCACATTCTCAAACAACCGTCCAGGCGTTGTGACTTGATGAGCGCGCCTGCGGCCTCGCGGCCCCAGCCAACGACGCAAACCGTTAGCACCCACCGAGAGAGTTTTGCCTGCGCTAGAGCCCAGATCTGCAATCGACACCCAGCGTTTCCCGAAGGCGCTGTGTGCTCCGAGCGATCGACGCCGACTATTTATACAAGAACGTTGCAAGGGCAGTGCGAGGCCTTTGAACCCGGTGATTCGGATGTGTTGCGGGTGCATTTCGTTCAGTTTGGTGAATTCTAAGCGACCGATTGGGTTTGCATGGTCAAATCGTGAGGCTAACAAGAAAAGATCAGCAGGCAGTCGCGTGAGATGCGTGGCGAAGCCCATCAGAACGGTATCGAAACGGTGATGATTGGCGAGGCTGATGACGCTGCTTGATGAGGTCATTGTCTATTGCTAGATCTGTGGGTGTCGAACTCTGGCTTTTCATTTGTTTCTCCCAACCAGGAACACCATGCTTACTTTACGGCACAACGAAAGGCGCACCAGCTGCTCACCCTCAAGGTGTGCACAATAATTGACCATGAGGTAGTCCAGTTTCCGACAGTCTGTGTACATAGATGCGTTCCAGCCACATCTCAGATCCACGATGATCCAGCTCAAAAATCGATATTCGAGCGCATACCGGACTCGGCCAAACTCGAGCGGCGCCGAAAGACTCCGCTGTACCGGAATGGGGAAGTTGAGCGACGAATTATGATTAGCCGCGATAGCGAGTTCAACAGCGTTGGTGATTCGGGAAGCCCCGCTCGGCAGCCGTCAGCCGTGTCACTCTATACCGTTTCTGCCGACAGCAATGTAAGGGTGTGGCTAGTCATGCAGGTAATTCGGATAGCGTGACTTGTAACAAGTCCCTCAGCTATGATTCGTTGATTCGCCAAGTATGAGGCGTTGAATGATGTCGATACGGTAGAGCTTTGCCAGATGTGAATGTGCCAGCCGTTGTACAGGAGCATGTCAACAAAAACCGCATCCGTGTGCAAGGCTGAAGGGATCGATCGTGGTACCGGAACTCTGTTTCAGCGGATCCATATTGGTTGATACTTTGGGTTTCGTACCGAACCGCTTTGACGCTCTTCGCTTGGGCGGGGCTCGTGCATCCATGTCGAGGCACGGAATGCTGGGCCCCTAATGAGAGAATAAGGTTTGTGAGTTTCGCGCTTTGGTAACAGGGTCGTTAGTGGAGACCCGACTCGTGCAGTAGTCCAACAGTTGTGAAGAGATCAGATTGGGTATAGGAGCAACATCGTCGAGTAATAGCTGGTGTGATAGGTACATGCTGCCGACGCCGCATATTGGGCGCCGGCGGAGGAGGTGTGAAACGTAGATGCGAAGGCGTCCCATGCACGGTGTGATACATGGCTTCATGACGCGCAGAAGATATGAGCAGCAACATGACAAATCCCGCTCATCATGGAGCGCCGTGGTGGCATGGCAGCCGTAACGCCAGAGGGAGTGGCTCTCTCGAAAACAATAACGCCAATTCTTTTCCTTTCCACCTCTTTCAGGCGGTGAAATCTTACAGTAACAAATACCAAGGATAGCACCTAAGTCAAAAGCGAGAAGAGGACCGGATGTGGGTATAGCGGAGGCTCTTCTTTTGCTGTCATGGAACACCAACCCCAATGCAAATGCGAACGTGAATCGAATGAGAACTTTCGTGTGCTGAAGCGTAATCGTGAACGAGATGGCGTAGACATTACGACCTATGCTGGAGCGGTCGGGCGGACAGGTGGCGTCGAGTTGGAATTAGGATCGAATGTGACCACCTTCCGATACTTGGAGGCCTCGTGGGGTATCTCGGACTTTCGCTTGGCGGAAACGGGATAGGCTGGAGCATTAGGTGGCGAAGGGTCTTCTATGCTTCTGCTTCGTGACTTGGGCGGGGCTTCCGTGTCAGGCGGGCTGGTTACGGCTGCTGGACACATTTGATGCTGGCGTACCCAATGTGCGTAGGCTTCATCAGCATACTTGGTGTGGTTCTCCAGTCGTTTGATGTAGTCCTGGGTCAGTCTTGTCTGTTCGTGTATATTCTGTGCTGGTGAATTCAGACGGAACTGGTTCTCTCCGGGTAAGGGCCGCTTCCAGCGGACACCGCAGTTCTTGCATCGCTCCACTTGGGGCGTATTTTGCTGCTGAAGCTGGGCTAGATCCTCAGGAGGAGGGGGCGCAGAGCTGATAGCCAAGATGGCCTGTTCCACAGAGGGTGCGATGGTGTGCTCAGGCGATGGCTGTTCTTCGGGAGTCTCCACTGGCACAGGGACTGCCGGAAGGGGGTCTGGCCGGGGTCTCTGATTTGGCGGCATGTTTTCCGAGGTGTAGACGGTGTTGAATCTTACGTTGTAGCGTTGATGTCGCCCGCCACCGTTTGTTTGGTCTAATGTGGGAGATGGGAGTGGTCTCCTGGATCCAGATTCTGGGTTAACGTCTCGAGCCTGCTCTGGCGACCTGGACAATTCCGTGAAAGCGTGAGGGCCTGAGGATAATGATGGGGAGGGTGCACCGTTTGGATGGCGGGCTCCTGTCTCTACGGGCACCTGATTTGAGCGATTATCGCTCGCTGGAGAGCGTGGCGAGGAAGGCGCAGCTGGATGTGAGATGGGGCGGGACGTGTTAGATTGACGACCATTACCCGCAGCAGGGTGGAAATAAGAAAAGGCCAGCACAGAGGAGGGGAGGGTAGGTTCGGTTTCCTTTGAGTTTTCGAAGCGATGGGAGATGGCCGAGTCTTGGCGGACGCTGGCCGACGGATGTGGTGGTGGATGCGAAGATGCAGAGGAAGAGACAGGCGGACTGTAGGCAGCAATTGGGCCCTGGGGCAGAGAGAGAGAAAATGGTTGATGTTCGGGGCCCAGTGGTGGAATTCTGGTGTTGGTGGGGCTGGCCAGCAGGTCAGCACGCTTGCGGCAGGCTCTGTCACGGCTAGAACTTACCTGACGTGCGGGCTCGCGTGATTGACTGCGGTGAAGGAGCTGGAATGTGAGTTTGGATGCGCAAAGTCGAGGGCAGCGAGCGTGGCCGGCGGCGTCTGCTGCGAGACAGGACGATCTTGGGGCGTCGGCGGCGGCGGCACGTTGTCACGCGGGCGGTGCAGGACTGAGTCGGACGACGAGGTCAGCTCAGCAAAGCTGGGGAGAGTGCGCTGGGGAAAGTGGTTGGGGTCGGGCTGCGGGTGCCTGCGTGGATGCCAGTCGCTTCCCATCATGGCATTCGGGCGCTGTATTTGAATCTGGCGGTCTGGCGACGCGGTGAGGAAGTTGTGCGTGAGGAAGAAGGGCAGGGTCGCACAAGGAGTAGGGTCTCACGGGTAGGGTGGAAAGGGTCTAGCGATGCAGCAGCTCGAGTGCAGTGCTGGGCCCGCACTGGAAGAAGCGGCTGGCGGCCCTAGTTGAGGGGACAGGGCATGTCACTGGTTTGCGCGCGCTGCGGGGGAGGGCGCTGCTGCTGCACTGTGAAAGAGCGCGCTGGGGCCCACTTGAGATGGCATGCAGCGGGGACCTGATGCCGTCGACGAACCCATGCCCCCATGTCGCCCGCCCACCGCCACCCTGCCACCCATGTCCACCCATGGGCCTCGCACGGCGGGACGCCAGACGCGGAAGCGTGCGAAGCGCTAAGGGGCTCGGGGCTGACGGCTGGAGATCCGCTTGTGGCATGCCAATCTTGCCAGACTCGAGCTGCCGCCCGCCCCCGAGCGCACGACATGACGAGGCGCGACGAGAACACGCCTCGCGAGTGACCACAGTGACCACAGTGACCCTCAGTGACCATCAGCCTGTGCTTCCATCTAGACGGTGTACTGTCCCCTGACTGGCTGTGGGAAACACCCCCGTGTCCTCAGGCTTCCGTGTTCTGTTCTGTTCCCTACGTCCTCCCGGCTGTGCGCCCACTGCGGCTAGCTGCTTACCTAGCCCGGCCCCACGTGACCGTCCCATGCCCGTCCCATATTCGTCCTCCAATCTGCCTCTCCGCCAGGGTGTCCCTTTGCTTCTTTGGACGACTGCGGCTGCAGCCGAATGAACGCAACTGTGGGCTTCCCGTCTCGGCCACCGACGCGCCGCGACAACGACGCGCTGCAACGGGCAATGCGATGTTGCAAACACGCGTAGACTGCTCTGGAAACGACGCTGGGAACGCTGACGTCGCTTACTCCGTAGTACCTCTGACCTGATGACTGTGCCGCCCTCAGCCGCCCACCCCTCCAAACCACTCCGCTAAGTCCCTCACCACACGAGTGGCAGCACCTCAACACGCCCGCCATGATGCCGCCATGTCAGAACCTCCTCCTCGGCCTCCCAAAACCGTTAGTCGCTAGCTCTCATCTCGCCATTTGCTGTTTCGGCTAGCACTCAACGGTGCTTGTGGCGCCAGGCGGCAGGCTACAGCTGCACCCTCCTGACGCATCCAACGGCCATGTTAGTGCCCTGCAACATCTCTCGCCCCATTGCCTTCACCGATGCGACATGGGCGACTCTCAATTACCGGACCGAATAGGAATCCTCCCGCGCGCGCTTTTCCAAACAAGTCCCTATCTTGGTATCTCGACCCCCCTCTGATTGGCTCGTGACCCGCCCCTGCCTCCTGCCTGACCGATGACTACGCTCGAGGGACCTCGTCTACGAGAACGTCAAAACGCGGACATTTTCAACCAGACACTAAACGGTGTGCAAGAGCTGGAATAAAGTTAAGCTACTGTCCATCACCTTGTACGCCGAAATGACCTGATCAGTGATCAGACCTGCCTGTCGTCGTGACCTTCGGGTAGCTGCATGGCGATCCTACAGAGCTATCGGCCTGCCACGCCGCAAAGGAAGATCCTTCTGCTCCCAGTATCAAAATAACTCTTCATGTGGGGGACGTATTCACCCACTACTATACTATCGTGTCTGGGCGATTCAAACAACATGCGTCCCCTAAACCTGCAAGCGATAATGCAATTCTTTCACGGCTCTAGCCAGATTGACTGTGCAGCGCATTCGATAATGCGCACAGGAAGTCGCCGTCTGCTTTCCCGAGCATCGAGAGCCCTACGGGATGCCGCAAAATCACCAGCGGGCCGAGTTCCTGACTCTGTAATCTTCCTGATCAGCTTTCTCGCAAGTTTCACGAGTGTTTCCTGTCGTGGTACAAGGTCATTATCCTGAGTGTTACACCACAAGCCAAGGCACTCATCATCAGCCCAAGCTTAGGCCCGAGGCGATTACCTTGCCACTATCCGATTGCTCTATCTGCAGATCGATGAATCGATGCCTTCCTTGCATCCATCCTCTGCTTGCATAGCAGCACGTCTGTTCACGGTCAGATCCACCTGGCGGACTTAATCATCCGGCCTACCATGGTTATCACGGACGCCCGTATAGAACACGTATGTTGCTCGCATGGGCACGTCGTAGCTAGCGAGTCCATCAATGCGGTTGAGCCATGCGAGTGCTAAGCCCTAGGTTTACATTCGCACATCCCTGTCACCGGGAGTCGTTCCCCGCCTCGCCTGCATCACCAAAACGACGCTAATAATCTCTCAAAGACCGACCACGGACTTTGAAGAGACATTGCGCCAATCAAGCTCAGACACCGCAGGATGAATGTTTGGCTCACACCGGCAGTACAGACCCACCCTCTAGCAAACTTCCTCACGTCTGTGTGGCGAGCTTGGCCGTCAATCATTCGCTTAGGCATGTATGCGTGCCTGCACGACATCGCAGCATCGAACCTTGAGATGCACGACGCCCCCGTCCAGGTTAGCTTGAAGCAATCCGTGCGAGAGAAAGCTGGAAGCCTAGACCTTTTACTTGTAGGTGAGCAACAGTCCCTGCTGTGCAAACCCTTCTGGTGCGACTGACTCACGCATCGCATGCTCAGCAACGTGATAAGGCTGAGATGGCGCAATCGTCAGCTTCGCAATCATGTCCAGGTCACGCCAGTTCGTGCCTGGCGATGCCTCGCATGCGTTATCTGGCAGACAGAGCAGCTAGCCTCGTTCTCACGACTATCCATACCTCATTTGCCAGTCAGCATATTTACAGTGGATTGCCAACGCGTGCATATACGCGAGCAGCACCATGCTTGTCCACAAGCAATGCGATTGGCCTGTAGTACTTTCCAAATTCCAGCATCCTGGGCCCCAGCCAAGTAACTGCCGACTAGTCGCTGCAGCCTTGGACCGCAAACAGCTGAAAGACTGTCACTCTATCCACCATCGGCCCTTCTTTTGGGGGACGCCCCTTTCGCTGTTCCTTTTCAAGTGACGACCCTTATGCCTCGGCTCGTTGCCGGGTGAGAAAGACGTTGGAGACATGATCACACTGTGCCGCTTACGCGAGTATGCTGACCTCCAAGGATGATCCACGCCCTGCACCTCCCGCGCAAGAAAATCTCGACACTCACACCGATATCTCACAGAGTGCAACGCCATCAGAACAAACGCCTCGCCGCGAAGGCCTCTTCGACCCTTTCTCAACGGCGACTGCTTCACCAGGAGCATTGACCAAGCGTTTCATGGCAATTATCCTGAACTGTGGGGCACCATCCGGGCCGCATCCGTACCTTAAACCAACATCTAAACTTCATGCGAGAGGCAATGTTGCGCATCGTTCCTAGCACTGCGCAGAGCCGTGGCAAATATGAAGGGGAAATGATTCGCGCCTGGGTGTGCTGACTCGAACTTTGCCGCAGGAAGCCGACGTTCCAGATGATGGATGCACACCCAGCAGCGTGGTAGTACGATCCATGAATTATTGTACGGACAATCGTACGGACGATAAGCGTCCAAATGAGGCAGTTGTCGTAAAAATGAACTCGCTCATGGAGAAAACTAACACCGTTCAGTATATAGATTTTGCTTTTCCGCTGACTGGAGCCGGCGTGCACAGCCGCTCGTCCCGAAAGAGTCAAGGTACGGGTAGCTACAGTGCTTCTTCATGCACGACATTCTGATCGGTAGGAAGAAAAGCAAGCGCGCCTTTGTGTGCAGCCATCCGACAGCCTCTTCCTCAGCGAACAATGGCGCAATTGAACCCTTTTCTTTGAGAAACCGAGGAGGCTGATAACGCCAGAGGATTCCAGAAGAAGCAATAAACTTTGTGTAGGCTATTGGCACTACAGCGCCAGAAGGCAAATCTAACCGACCCCTAGAACGCAAATGCCGTATGTCGAGATGGCCCTGCGACTACCACACAATCGTTTCTCTCCATGCTCAATACTGCGCAGGATGAGCGCTTACAGTCAGGTTTTACCGGGAAGACCTTGTCTACACGACACACAATCTACCCACCTGACCTCCCTTTGATGCGGCCACCTCATTCAAGGGAAAAACGGAATACCGTAGAGCCTGCGTTGACGTTGGGTCACCTACTTTGCACGTCTCCATTCTGATCCAGGCTGTAGCAGGCCCGTCCAGCTTTCTTCTTGTATTCGGCAACGCGGCGCATCTCCTCTTCCAAGCACTGAATCCGCGCTCGCATCCAATCCATTTCGCCGTGATTCGCCTCGACCTCGTGCTCGTGCCGCCGTTTCAGAAATAGACAGTCTTGGTTTCGGCTCTCTGCAACCGACAGCAGATGGTGGAACTCTTGTTGCATGGCCCTAGTGTCGCATTTCATGGCGGCTGCCAGGAAGCGCCCGTGGATGTCGTCCTGTGACATGCTGGTGGCTGGTGCGGCGATGACGCTTGTGGAGGAGGGCTGCGAGGGAGTGGTCTGTTGGGGCGGAGTGGTGGCGTGCCTGTGGAGAGCGACTTGGTAACTGCGCATCAGTGGGTCGTGAGGATCGTAGGATAAGAAGTGATTGGCCATTGGGTTGTATTTGATAGGCGTTTCTCGGTTCTGTTTGGCTGGGGGTAGTTGTTGTTGAGGCTGTGTGGTTTAGCAGCGATGTCGCGATGGGGGCTAGTAGGTGTGAGATTGGATGTAGGCTGGAGGGAGTGAAAATCCACCATTAGATGCGCAGCGACAGCACTGTGTACCCTTGGCGATCACGATTCACTCGCTTTGCTCTTTGCAACTCATACCTTCATCAGTGATAGTTCGCCTGCTTTCACAGCTGCTGCCTTATCAGTATTGTCAGCGATGATCCCTATATGTGCTATCTGAACTCGCCACCACCATTTGTTTCTACCCGGAATCCCTTTCTATCCGGAATCCCTTTATATCCGGAATCCCTTCTTTCAGGGTCTC
>Ga0265797_10008322_pt1 | contig 13856 bp, 14 predicted proteins | sample P2T30metagenome_FD_192433 | JGI IMG/M metagenome (GOLD analysis project Ga0265797, IMG submission 192433) | Plant litter microbial communities from East Loma Ridge, Irvine, California - P2 T30 | ecosystem: Environmental > Terrestrial > Plant litter > Unclassified | place: USA: California... | reverse complement strand
ATCTGCTTTCTCCAAGGACAGCTCGATAGCCTGCTCCTGTCGACATGTCCCACGCTCGAGGAATTGGCGCATACAAGAACAAGTGCGATGTTTGAGCACCACCCCAAATCTACAATCAGGCCATTCGTACGTCGTCCTCGCAACCCAACAGCACGCTTCTGACACAACATAGCAAGTGGGCGACTATCAAACATGACAAAGCGAAAAACGATGCTGGCAAATCCAAGCAGCGGTCTCTTATGACCCGCGACATCACCAACGCCGTCAAGCTCGCCGGCCCAAATCCCGACCTGAACCCCCGCCTCGCCCTTGCAATTTCCACCGCAAAGAAGTCCGCCGTGCCAAAAGCCTCTATCGAAGCCGCAATAGCACGTGGGCAAGGTCTCTCCGCATCAGGTGCTGCTCTCGAGAACGTCTTACTCGAAGCGATTTTACCACCCTCCATCGCCACGATAGTCGAATGTCAAACAGACAACAAGCTGCGCACCCTAGCCGATCTGCGCCTCCTTGTAAAAGAGGCAGGTGGCAGTGTATCAACGGTAGCCTTCATGTTTGAGAAAAAAGGTCGGATAATATTACGGAAGAAAGATGGTGTTGGGGTCGACGAAGTACTAGAGCCGGCTTTAGACGCTGGTGTACTGGACGTCGACGAGGATGCCGAAGGGAGAGTCGTGCTATACACAGAACCTGCATCGACAAACAAGACGGCGGAGAAACTGGCCAAGGAGCTAGATCTTGAGATCGAGGAGAGTGAGATCATCTACGATCCCAACGAGGATACAAAGGTACCTTTGGAGGATGAGGGAGCGGCCAAAGAATTGAACAGCTTCCTCGATGACCTGCAGGAAGTGCAGGGTGTACAAGGAGTGTATATGAACTGGACAAAAGGTAGCATAGGAGATGACGTCTGGGAGGAATTGAGAGGCAAGGTCAACGCGTGATCTCTGACTCCGGCCCTCCAGGCTGTTGTACATTTTTGTAATATACAGTGTTGTACAATACCGCTGATATCAGTGCGGAAAAGATGTATCCCCGTGCTCAGCGCCTTTTATGCAAGTGACTTCATGACGTCTTTGGCTGTAACTTCATGCCTGTCTCATAGTCGCTTCTCGTCTTGTTCATTCGTCATTCGGTGCCTTTTATCGGCCCAGTCCCCATCTCTACTCCTCCCTCCCAGTACCCAGCTCCCGCAGCCTCTCCTGCTCCTCCCTCCTTCTCTTGTTCTCCAGATTCCTCTGCTTCAACCTCTCCAACTCCTTTGCAATCTCATCCCTATCGTACGGTATCTTGTGCGTCTGGCCTGGCTTGGGCCAGAAATCGGGGACCGTGAATTTGCCGTCGAGATTCGTGCCGAAGTAGTACATGATGCTGATTGGGAAGAGAATGTACATTCCGAACTGGTAGGTCTGGTTAGTTACGTGCATGAGAGGGGTCCAGGTTCGGTTTTGGTCGGAATATGATGAGTCGAATGGGACTCTAATGTGGTGGGCGCTTTCCATTATGTTGCGCAGAGTTTTCTGGGGGTTGTACGTACCTTGAATACTTCTAGATTAGGGCCACCCATCTTTGCGGTTTGTGGTTGGGGTAGTTTGCGACTTGCGGCGCGGCTCGAAACTTTGGCGCACAAGTGGAGTGATGATGGAGTCGAAGATGCACAGATCTGGTCGGTGATGGTTCGGCGATTAGCTTATATAGATCTAATCTCCAGCTTCAGCCAGCGCGTCAGTTTCCCCACGTCGAAGCTGGGGAAGCCGCGTCCTTCACATGCGTTCTCCGCTCCAAGCGTGTAATCTTTGCGCGATATTTCCTACTCTTCACAGCAATAGACTCAAAGCTTTCAAACATGTCATGATAATGCGCACATTCTCCTCATCTACCTACCTCACTCTGTCGCGTTCGGTTGCGCTCACAATGCTCATTCCGTCTCCGCATTCTAGCCTCGGCTCAATGACATCTCACCTAAGAATCTCCCCAAGACTCCTACAGACGTGCACAATATCTTGAGCTCTAGTCCGTCTCATCCATTTCAGACCCCAACACCACAACCACTTGTACAGCAAACACTCACCCAACATGTCTGACCAACCCATCCTAACGACCTACCACGGCAAAACCGCCATAATAACTCTCAATGTACCCAAGAAACTAAACGCTCTGGGTGCCGATGAATACTACCAGCTCGCACGCGCCATGAACGAAGTCGCAGCCAGAGACGACATCTACATCACCATCCTAACAGGCAAGGGACGTTTCTTCAGCGCCGGCGCAGACGTAACCTTTGGCTCCAAAACCGACGACAGTGCCATCGACGAAAGACACCAGTACCTAAAGTCCTTTGTGTCCAACAACCTACACATAACACATGCATTCTACACGCATCCCAAGATCCTCATCACAGCCCTAAACGGCCCAGCTGTCGGTCTCAGCGCTGCGTTGATCGCGTTCTCGGATTTCATCTACGCTGCACCACACACCTTCCTCCTCACGCCCTTCTCCTCCCTCGGTCTCGTAGCAGAAGGAAATGCAAGCATAGGCTTCGTCCGACGCCTCGGCATTTCAAAAGCGAACGAGGCGCTCATCATGTCAAAACGTATTACATGCGATGAGCTAGTAGCTACGGGATTCGTGAACAAAGTCATTGAAGCTGGAGTTGATGTCAAGAGCGAACAGTACAGTGAGAAGTTTCTGGGCGAGGTCAGGAAGGAGGTTGAGGAGAGACTGGGCGATCATCTCAACAGCGAGAGTTTAGTATTGATCAAGGAGTTGATTCAGAAACCAATGAGGGAGGCGTTGGATCGCCAGGGTGTGGAAGAGGTTATGGGTGGGTTGCAGAGGTTTTTGAAGGGCGTGCCACAAAAGGAGTTTGCGAGACTCGCAAGTGGAGAGAAGAAGCATAAGCTGTAGGGATTTGTTCACGCAGGTTCGCTGAGAGATGGAATATATGCAGGCTCATCTGCCTCATGTTCATTTGCACCCAGATGTCTTGTTATATGCTGGTGCTCAACCCAATGACACGCCCTCGGTAGCCAAAAGCTCACCACCAAGGGCATCCTGCTGAGTCGGGCTCGCAATATCCACAACCGGTCTACTCGCTGTGGACGTATGATCCGCCAAATCCTCCAACGGACTGGGTCGATGAGGCGGTGGATTCCTCCTCTTCTCCTCCTGCAACTGGTGTTGCACGTAACTTGTATAGCGTAGCGCAACGAAGAGCATAAACGCACTGACACCAACTGTAATGGCTGCGCGGCGAGTAAGTACCCATCGGAGACCCTCGACCTCAGAGCGCGCGTCAGAGTTGAGGGCAACTGTGATCTTGTAGTTGAGTTCTTGAATCTAGCAGAATGTCAGTACACGTATCTTGCACAAACTAGGGCAAGAAATGCCATACCTTTGTTTCCATGTGTCTCTGTTCCTGTCGAACGGCCATTTTCCTGTCGTCAAAAAGCCCCTTAAGCTCGTCTCTCAGCCCACCTGTCTCCTGTCCCAGCCTCTGCCCCAGGATATCGACCTCGTGTTGCAATTGTCCCCTCTCCGTGCGCATCCTCTCCATCTCTCCTTTCCTCGCATTTCCAATTTCGGTCTTCAATTCACTGCATGCCGCGCGGAAAAGATACGTGTCATTCTCCACGTTACTCTTGCTAACAAGACCTTCGCGCGCCAAAGCCATGTTATCCAATAGCGTTTGTCGCACAGCTTTCATAATTGTAATGGATTGTTCGGGGGTGTATGACGATTGCGAGAGTTTGCGGACGAGACCATAGGTGTCAAAGTGGTGGACATACGGTGGCGTCTTCAAGTGCGGTGCCTTGTGAGACTCTTCTTCCGCGGCGGTGGGAATGTGGAGGACGCTATCGAGGGGTTTTGGATCGCCCGTCTTTGGAGGATCGGGCGCTGGAGTCTTGGGCGGCTCGATCTCCTCAGTCGCGCTGGTCTTGCTGGGCGTGGATGGACTGGTAGTCGCTGTTGGCGCATCTTCCTCTACTTCTTCTTGTTCGTGAACGGGGTCTTGTGGGGGTTTCTCCGCGGTCGCTGGGTCTTTTTGTTGAGGTTCCTTCGGCGGCTCTTGTTCTAATGCTGGAGCTGTATGTTCATACGCCTTTCCGTATCGCTGCGGAATCGACTGCTCCGGCCGGCGGGATGAAGTCGTGAGATGACGACGTGCTCGTCGCGTGCGTGACGCATTCTCCTTTGCTATCGAAGCGCGCACGCGTGGCGATTTCGCCGGCTGGAACAGCATAGGCCATAGGAATGGCAATCTTGGGGCAGCCATATGGTCGTGTTGTCGGAATAACGAAGTTCAAGCTTCAAGAAATGGAATCCTTAGATGCGAGATTTCGGGTAGCATCGGTAGGCCTTGGCGGGGGATCTGCCATCCTGAAGTGGACATCCATGCCGAAGTCGGAAACCTCCATAGCTCACCATCGGAAAAGTGGCTTGTCAATCGCGTGTCAATAAACCATGTTTGGTTCCGAGTAGTTACATGATTTCGTCTTAAACGTGCAAGGCTTTCTGACATTGTTCATCTCATCGTAGTGTGGATTGTAATGCTTCTAGATTGATACCGAATTGGATATGACGTAACTTTGTATGTGCTTTAGCGCCCAATAGTTGCTTCACCTTTGCCGATCAAATTAAACCATAATAGCATCCACCATATCCTCCGCAACAGCACTTAGCCGTCTACTAACACTCGGCGTTTTATCAGGTGTCCGGGCGCCATCAGAACCCTGCTCTCCATCTGCACGATGGCGGCTGAGAGGTGGTGGAAGTAGGAAATGTCGTAGCGAGCGAACGCGTACAGGCGTTCCATCGGGCTGGCATGGGGATGATGTGCGGAACGATGGCACTCGAATTGGGGTTCCGGCTCCAAAAGGCGAAGGCGGTATGAACGAGTACCGAAAAGCAGGGTGTTGAGACCTGCTCGGCTCTGCTTCAAAGACCTTCTGATGTGGGTGAAGGCGAGCATCTGAGGTGGTAAAAGTCGCGCTTGTAGAGACTCGTTCCGTATCATCACTCTTCTCTCTTTGCCTATAACTTGCTTAGTATATGATGCATTTGAGGACTATCATATACTGACTTGCATCTTTCACACAGCTGTGATGTGGATTTCATATGGAAGGGCCACAAAGCCAATGTGGCCAAGACACCGATACATGTCAGTGTTACCATAAGTGCAGGATAGAGCCCGTAGAACCAGAATTCGAGCCAAGAATGCGCTGTGAAGGACTTCATGGTGGAATGTCTGCGGTATGGCCTGTAATACAGAGCCCACGAGCTAAATCGGGACTATAGAATCTGTTGGTACGTTTGGAGAGAATCGAGCTGACATAGTAGTCCCGGGGACGTGGACAGTCTCTTTATGGTCTCCACAACAAGCGATCAGGCGCCCGTCCCGTCCCGTATGGCTCCTGCCGTACTGCGTGACGAGGAATGACTACATCATAGGATTTGTATGCAGGCTTGGGGCACCGTCTTGTGGTTGCTGGTCGATCAACCATTCCTCCGCCATCGCTACCTGTGATGATAGGTCAGATAGCACTCCAAGTCAAAGGAAGAAATGTGATAGGCCAAGGGCCAGATAAGACGAGTGAATCAAGCGGTTGCGGTCAGCGGGGTCGACAATGAGGCCCGAAGGATTTGAAACACGACTAGAAGCACACCTTGCTGTGCCGCATTTCATACGCTCAATAACGCCGATCTCAGACAGTTCTGACCTCTTCTGAAGATGGGTTTCCAGTGACAGCCCGCAGATCCTCTAGTTCTTCGTTCTTGAACTTGGTGTTCTGGATTTGTCGAAGAGTGGTTCGTGGTATTCCAGACGAAGACTCATTTCTGACAGACTGAAACCGGTTCTCACTTTCTGAAACTTGCGCGCATTGTTTGGGAAGACGATGAATCGGGCGTAAAAGGTCTGCATCCGCGCAAGAAGCCATGATTCTGTTGCAACAGCGTTCTATGACGGGTCCAAGTCGAAGCATGTAGGTCTACTCCGAACGAGCACTTACCAGATTATTCTAGGACTGTCACCGCGCGCGAGAGAGAGAATCGAATTAAAGAGACATGAGTTGATATGAAAGGGACAATGCATCTTCGTGGCTCTCGATCTTGATTCCGACCGCCCAAGGTTGCGTGTGACATCCGGTATAATCATGTTGTCGAGCAGCTCAACAATGCGTTTCGGTAACTGTATGCGAGCCAGATGTCTGACTGCAATTAGTGAGGAAGCTTGATCAGCGCAATGCTGAGTAAACATGAGCTGGCGTTGTTGGATGAGTACGCAGCCACAAACGCCGATGAAAGGCGTGGGGCCCCAAACGACGACGAAAGTATGGTGTATCACACAGTGGGCTACCAATCTGAGTTCAATCCATGAGACACATCACCTCGCATATTTTACTGAGTGATAGCTTTTTCGTATGCAACCTCCCAAACACTAGACGTGCTGACGTGGATTGAGACTGTCAAATCGTACTCGAGGTGCAGTGGTAGTACAGTGAAGAAGCGGGGCCTCGGTCTCCGGGTATCGCGACAGTGCAGGCAGCGTGTCTTCTCGAGTAAAGACGTGTTCGGAATTGCAGTGCGGCGTGGTGATGAATGAGGATGGCACTTGACGGAGAGCGAACGACTGTGTGGGTTGCAGTGGGGCGGGTGGGTAGCTTCATTCAGGGTTAGTGCCAACAACAGCGGGCGGTCTCACCCGCCCGTCCACCCGTCTTGTCCCCATTCTCCTGCATGCTCATCCCTTCTCACACCAACAACTATGCAAGCCCCACGGGCGTTCATGCCATTACGCCCAACTCTTCATGTCCGGTCTGAGGCGATAGTTGGTCACCAGGTCTAGACGCCTACCTATGCTGCACGACTGCAGAATAGGGAGACCTCTCACTACTTCAAAAGGTTTAGATTGGTAATTATAAAATTACTATTAAAATTTCATACCTCTTATATCGGGTAAGAGAACTGACACAACTGACCTAAGAGGCTGGTGCGAGTCGATAGGCCAGGGTCGCAATCCATGTCAAAGACCTGACGCCGCCACGCCCTGTTTACGGTCGCTGGAGTACTCAAAAGCACGTTTTCGAACACCGCACGAGAACTATTTCTTAGGTGTGCAGAACACGCTGTGAATCTTCCTGTCAAAGGTTGGGCCCAAGTCTCCCTTGCTCACGTACGCATCCTTGCTGCCAAAGTCGAGCTTGACACCGTTGGCAGGGCAGCCGTAGCCGCTACTGAATGTTAGTTTGGAACAAACTAATTGCAGGAGAGAGACTTACATGTACCACTGGCACTGGTAACCCGGCAGCGACTTGATACTGCGCACTTTGCCATCGAAGTTGCCGAAGATGTTGTTTACGTCGGTACAATACAAGTTACCGGGGATGAAAGTTGATTCGCCCTTGAAGTTTTGGTCTTTGAAGATGATACCACCAGCGCCGCTTTGTCTAGTTTGCAATTCGACCTGCGACGCGTTAGAAGAGTTCCTGAAGGGAAAATTGATAGGAAGAGGAATTCACATACGACTGGTGCAGCGCTGGCAAGGGTGCTCAGAAGAGCGAGGAACGGAAGGAAGAATTGCATGTTGTAGCTGCTTCTTGGCTGATAATGCGCGTTATTAGAGAAGGGGTTGAGACTTAGGAAGGTAGTTAAGAGCGTGGTGTTACTTCGGGGGTAATACGGGTGTTAATATTGGTGATGTGAGCATTGAGCAGGCGTAAGAAGTAGTTCGATTTGAAGCGCGCTTGTACGGCCGCAATGAAATGAGAAGGTCAAGGGGTATCTGGCGGCGCAAATTGTTAACAATCGTTCAATCGAGGCAACCATACATATCACGCTAGGCGAACACTAGGTATCACGAGTGATTTAAGCGGCGACCGTGCCTCAGGCTTCCCTATTGAGCAAACATTGCATGGAAGTTGAAGTGGTCTATGCTTCCTTTATGAAAGCTAACGGGATTCTGGTAGTGAGTTCTGCAGCTAAGTGTTTATATTGAGGCACAGCAGTTCATAATACTCGGTTGAATGTCCGGATTAGGAAGTCGTGAGATCCTTCACCCAACTAACACTATATGGGGCGCGGATGAGCCCAACACAGGCAGAACTGCGCGATAACGTGTGTGAAGATTGGCCGGTCTAAGCTGCTGGAGTTTTGATGCTGCTACACATGTAGGGCTTGGCTCAGGAAACTACTCCTTTTCCATCCACCTTTGGATCTAAACGTGAGCTATACTTGGAGGAAGATACTGTAAGCAAGGCCGGAGTGGAGTCGCATGGTACAGACTGCGCTTGAGTTTGCTTACCGACGACGCTGAGACAGCAAACGACTAATCATGATGAGGTAATGCATCAAGAGATATACAATGTTATGTTGTTATGCTTGAGCCATTCAGTTTTCCACGTTCAGACAGATTTCTATGTGTGATAGAATCTTACTCAATAAAGATGGTCTCCTCACTGCCTCTGCAGGCGTCGTATGACAAAATATCGAAACGATCTCTCTTCTTCATTGTCCCTGTTCTCTTTTCTTGGGTCCAGCAGTCAAACTCATGGTCTGTGATGCCGATTCTTTTGTAACGATCTCCTACAGTTTGAAGGATCATGAAAACGGGACCATCCGGATACGATTTTGCGTTCCTGTCTTCTTTAGTACTACCAGAGGCCAGTACTGCTTTGATACCGTTCTTCAAATCGGATTCTAAGAGCTCAGCGTCAAGCCACAACTTGAAAACAATTTCCATTTCACTGCCATTCCCATCAGTGGACTCGAAAACGACAACTGGTTGATTGTCTGGTCCAGTATCTGGTATCCCAGTTGCTGCATTCTTTGTGTGCGTGCTCAGGAAAGCTGTGTAGAGCATAGCTCGAAGACGTAGAGTAGGGCCAAAGTTCATGGGTAAAGGGTCACATCGACTTTCAGTCTGCTCCTCTGGGGACAACCAGCGTCCATCATTTGTGCGTATGTGCGCATCATAGCCTCCATGGTGATCTCCCCAATCGCATGGATAGATCGATTTTGGACTGGCTGTCGCTACCCATGACCAAGACGGAAAACCTTCTCTTCTTGGGCCCGGAACCCTGCTGCGCCACGCTAGACAAAGCGGCATGTATCGTTTAAAATCTAAGCGTGGGGTTACCATGCCCCAGAAATGGTGGTGGCTCACGAGTTTGTTCAACACACCAATGCAGGCGTTGAGAATGTCGCTATCGTAGGACAGCTTTCTGCCCGAGTAGTTATCGAGAATACGATAGACTGTCCCGCGATCGTTGTATGAGGCTGGATTCGGTTCAGGGAAACATTGAGTAAACATGTTCAGAGTAAACGTGTTCAAGTAACCGACATCATCTTCAATGGAAGGCCGCTGCACAGACTCTTGCCACGCTCCTTGGTTACATACGTATAAGACTTCCTTGTCTGTAAAGACGAGTCTACGTGTCGCCAGATAGCCCTCCTGGTGAGTCCAGCCTCTTTGCGCCCACGTACTCGTGTGTATTTCATGGTTCGGTTCGTTCACTTCGATTATCGTAACATCGTTTTCTAGTCGGGTTTCTCTCTGTGCTTTTCGGGCTTTGATACCAACACCAGGCAGTCCATAGTTGGACGAGTCGCCGGCTGCAGCGATGATAACTAGCTCTGCCTCGGCGTAAATGCGGCCCATGAGTTGTATCTGAGCTTGTTTGTGTCCCGCAGCCAGCTGGTTAATACACTGTACTTGTGATTAGCTGTGTCTAGATGATCCAAGGAATGTAGCATACATACGTACTGATCAACCCATAGGTATCTGTATCCTAGCTGTACCGTAACGGTGATGGCATCGCATATCGTTCCTGGAAATTTGCCATGATGTGTTCCAGAACTTTGTGCACCACCCCAGACGTAAGATAAGGCTACGTAAAGGAATGCTTCATCCTCAGGTGCCTCGATGACGTTTCCAGTGGTGCAGTCAATGACTTTGAGGCCAGGAATAAAGCAATCGTAGATTTGAGTACACCCTGTATGATGGCGCTTGCAGTACCTAAGCCAACATCGAAGAATCTCGTAGTCAATAATCTCAGGGCTGAGCTTGCGGAGCAGGTAGCCTTGGGTACCCGGACACGCGTCTTGTAGAATGTAATCGTGATCAGCAGACTGAAATCTCGTTTGAGGAGCACGAATATCTTCTAGTCTGAGACCTGGGGCATACTGCCTCGAATCGTTCTTATCATGACCCCTGGGGTATTGCACAGTGTAGCATGCGTTGTACACGTTAAGTCTTCGATTGGGGTCCTTTCCGAACGTGTGATCGGAGCTCATCAGTCGACACAACGGACAGGATGACACAGAGAGCTCCTGACTTGTCTCTGGAACGCCAAATAAAGGCAAGCCATACCATCCACCGCGATCGTGGAAAGCTTTATCAGAGAGAAGATTCGTCCAGTTTATACCAGCACAACGTTGACACAAGTCACCATGGGGGTGAACCTTCTTATAATCAGCGTATGTGCGTCGTGACGTTGCCGATATGGCCTCCGTTTTGGCTGCTTCGTCAGAAGCCTCCGATTCTGTACTAGAAAATGCGGATTCTGCGTCGGAGTATGTATGATCATGAGGTCGCTCCATGACGTGTCCGCTCCTCGAGATCGCGAGATCTTCCCTCCAGCTGTATCCGACAATAGGCGCAGATTAGACGAAACAGTGAAATTGTATAATCAGGTAGTTGGCAGAGGAGTCTAAAACACTTCGCACAGCCTGGTCTGTCAATCAGGCTGCCAGGATGCTGACAAAGATGGTGCAGGGCAGCATCTGCGCTAACGCGACGAGGCGCATGCGTACTGCACAGCTCTAAACGAATTGCATTCTCTCCAGCGTCACAACTCAAATCCGTAAATCCAGATGACACGGGGGTCTTTTCGACTGCAACTGTAAAGATGACTCGGTCAGCTAGTTTTCAGTATCACTCATCCTCATCTTTCAAGTGTGTGTGACGTGACTTTCATATGTAACATGTACCCAAGAACGCCATAATCCCAGAGGTATCTTAGAAAGCAAATCATAACCAAGCACCTAACCCAGAAGGCGCATACCAACTTCATCCTTTACGTCATTTCCCCCAAGGGCACATGCTAACGTTCATGCAAACGTCAGTCCATACACGAACCCAGCTCCTGGTTTACATTGTTCTCCAGAAGTAGTTTGTATAGAAGTGCCGCGAGAACTTGGGATCGATGTTTACGACATGTACGTCGCCCTTGGTGGCATTGCGAATGACAGCCTTGTTGTATTCGCCCGTTGTAGGGTCGGCCTCGACGTCGATGCCGAGGGTACGGTAGAGCTTGAGCTTCAATCTAGAATTTTCGTCAGTATTTGCGCCTCCCCACCCATGGCAGATCGAACTTACACTGTCGCATCCTCACCCGCTCTAGGTTCGACACCGCCTTCTACACCCTCCTCCTCCAACTCGCCGGCTACACCCCCTAATCTTGCCAGATCGCTCTGCAGCCTCTCACCCTCAATCTCTAGGTCACTCGCCTGCTTCGCGATCTTGAACTTCTCTGTGTCTAATCTCAAAATTTCTGCCGCATGGTTTGTTGGGTTGTGCTGGCTGAGGGTGTGGTTGTGGTTTGCGGAGAGTGTTTGGTGCGTTCGGTTCAGCGCGCTGAGGGAGGATTGGATGGAACGTAGGTGTTGGGTGCGAAATTCGCTGAGTGTGCTGAGAGATTCGTTTATGCGATGAAGCGAGGTCTTATCATTCGCAATTTTGAAGTGTGATGTGCATTGCGCAATGAGCTGGAGAGTGTCAGGAGAGTTTGGCTTGTAGGCGTGTGGGAAGGGCGCATACCGCAGCGGGATCTTCGTCGAGAAGCATGCTGTAATGTGTGTCGCAGGATATATATAAATGCAGTGCTTGGAGTGTTATCCGATATTTGCGCAGGTTTATCTGATCAGTATATGGAGATGTCTATCGCGGCTGTCGCATGGTGTTGATGTTCTTGTTTGTATGGCCCGTGCTGGGTCGCGTGCATGGCAACCGCGACCAAGTGGCGGAAGGCGCAGGCGTAGCGTGGCGTAAGCGCCCGTAGCCACGAGGCGTACGTCACGGTAAAAGATCGCCTGCTCGGCCTGCAGCAGGAGCTTTCACGAGACAGCCGGTAGTTTGACGCTTACCACTTGCACTAAAGCCATCCCCTCGATACCAGCCCATAGTCATCGCCTCCTCAGAAGACACAGCTCCCCAATTTTCTTGCGCAACACAAACAGCCGCTATGCCGCCGTCATTACCATGTGAGTGGGACAACGACTTTTGGGCCGACGAACGCTTATATCCTCTAGATGCCGCCGATGTTGAGTCACCGCTGAAGCCAGAGGAACTACAGGTTCTGCGCGCGCAGTACGAGAAAGAGGGTGAATATGTTGGGCTCCAGACAAAGTTCAACTACGCATGGGTACGGCTTCCCCGCGTCTGGTGATATCTTCACATGCGCACGGCACCTCCCGCAACAAGCAAGCTCATAGCATTCTAGGGTCTGATCAAATCCTCCTCACGTCCCGACCAACAGGAGGGAGTGCGCCTCCTCTCTGAGATCTTCCGCAACTCGCGCGAGCGCCGGCGCGAATGCCTCTACTACCTCGCCCTAGGCAACTACAAGCTCGGCAACTATGCTGAAGCCCGACGGTACAACGAGCTGTTGCTGGAGTTGGAGCCCGCGAACCTCCAGGCTGGAAGCTTGAAGGGACTTATTGACGAAAAGGTCGCAAAGGAGGGGTTAGTGGGCGCCGCCATTGTGGGAGGAATCGTGGTCGCTGCGGGGGTGGTGGGAAGCCTCTTGCTGAGGGGTGGCCCTCGAAGGAACTGAACGGGCACCGTCCTCGCAAGTCCATGACACGCGCAATGTCGTTTGGATCATGTGTCAGGCCAGGTCCGCAATCATGTTGATGAGTACATGCATAGGCGTTTGGCGGTTTTCTATACCTTTGCCTGGGATGCTATAATTTATGGCAATTATTGATATCTGTATATACAAAGCTCTCCTACTATGCAAGCGATCGCGCCAGACTCGCACCGCATGCTGTATACTCTGTGTTGGGTGATCTTTGGCTGATAGAAGGCTTCAGAACTAAATGGAACATGGAAGAAGCGGGAAGAGACAACAAGTCGAACAAACGTAGAGTCAGAGCAAGACAATCAACTACTACCTCGTTCAATAAGACACACAGGGGACTTTGCCTCCGTCTCTCTTCCACTTCCATTCCCATAAATTATTGACCCCAAAAGGCAAGGTGCTGAATTAGCTCCCTCCATCTCAAGATACTGCGGGACGAATTGCTAGACCCCCACTACCCCTGCTCATCGAATAACGTCATTCCGGCCTGACAACTTTCGCGCCAAACGTCGATTACTTTACAGCAGGCCTTGCTTTAGAGCTTCTGCTACGCCAAACTACTCCCCTTCAGGTGTCTCCGCATTCCGCTACTTGACCCAGTACCTGTCTGCTGTTGCAGCTCGCCACCACGTCACTGCTTGGACTGGCAATAGCGCATGATAAGTGATTGAGTTGGTCCTCTTCCGCGCCTACTTCCGACACAAGGCCGTGAGTTTATACCCGTTGCTCGAACGTCACTTCCGGCTTACTTATCCCTCTCAGCCTCAATCCATCTTATCCTACTACCCTACGTCTCATCATATCCGTCTCAGACTCGCGACCATGGATCAGTCCAGCAATCAGAATGCGCCGTCACAGAACCAACGACCCGGACATCGCGACATGATGTTTTGCCACGAGTGCGCCGACGAATGGTATCGGGACGAACACGGTCTGTCGTGTCCAGAATGCGGCTCAGATTTCACGGAGATTGTGAGTTCAGCCGCGGAAATCAGCTTT
>Ga0265797_10008321_pt1 | contig 13856 bp, 8 predicted proteins | sample P2T30metagenome_FD_192433 | JGI IMG/M metagenome (GOLD analysis project Ga0265797, IMG submission 192433) | Plant litter microbial communities from East Loma Ridge, Irvine, California - P2 T30 | ecosystem: Environmental > Terrestrial > Plant litter > Unclassified | place: USA: California... | reverse complement strand
TATCATGGAAGTACTTTTGGACAGTATATGCAATGGAGCATGCTCACCTGCATCAAAGCGGCATCGCGAGTACAAGTGGTAGCATTGGTGAGCGGATCAGACTCGCTGAAGTCGGCGCCGGCGCCTCCCTCCTGGTAATCAACACCCAGGACCATGAAACGTTTGTCAGTAACCGAATCAATAAAGTCCTGGCCTTTGACAACGATCGGGTTGGACGCGGCGACCGCAGTCGCGAGAGCGCTGAGAGCGGCGATGTTGTTGGTGAACTGAGATATGATGTTAGTTGTGTTGTGTATACGGTGTGCATAGGTTATGCGCAACTCACCGACTTCATCTTGAGTCGTCGCGATCGCGCCTGCTGTGTGATAACGAATGTCGGATGTCGGATGTCGCGTATATTATCGTACTTGTCGCTAGCGAATGACTTTGCAAAAAAAGCTCTCTCAGTACCCTTCAAGCGAATGACTTTTCCACAGCACAGCTGGAAGGAGAAGATGTGGGAAGTAGCAGAGGCAGGATAGCTCGGCAGGACGACAGCAAGAGTTGTAGTAGTTGGGAAGGGTAGACGGGCAGACAGACAGGTCAAGAGGTGCTAGAGAGAGGCTAAACGACTAATGTCTGCTCGCGACTCCACCATCCATCAGACTAAACACGGTAGTCACGGGAAACGAACGGACGCCGCGGCCAAACGCCTTGGAGAAGGCCCTTGGAAGTTGGAAGGAGATGGAGAGAGAGACTGCGGGAGACTGCGAGAGACATGACTGCAGTATGATTCCAAGCTTGCCGGTCTTGTCGTTTTTTGCGGTACGGTATCGACGGTATCGCTTGGAGGGAAATTAAGCTCCATGTCAGTCCGAGCAGTTCTTGTTTCACCCTGCAATTGCCATGGTCTGGGGGAGATTGGCGTCTGATGTAATGCCTGTCTGTCCTCCTTACTCGCGCAAACGACTTTCTGTCACACTGTTTGACCATATCCGCGCGAGTGTAACATGTCATGCACATCATCAGTGGCGAGTCGTATTGGATGGTTAATCCTTATCTCCATCGAGGCGGGCAAGCGGGATGTCGTTTGTTTGTTTGACTCTGTGGCGACATCAAGCATAGCAAGCCTCTCTCTCGCCTCGTGTTGAGACTTGATGAAAACATTGAGAGACTTGGCGGCAGCAGCGATACGATCGGCCGCTTGCCACTTTCCTGTTACTGTATTTGTAGATACTGCCAGAATAGCGCCGACACGGATGTTCCTTGTAGTCTTGCTTTGGCCACTGACGTGGTATTTATTTAAAAATGCCTACATGTATACGAAGCACCACCGTAAAGACAATTCACACCTGAACAGGACGAAGTGGGTTATTTACAATGCAAAGATCGATGATGATTCCGACTTGGCTTTGATAAGACTTGTGCAACTTCGAACGCTTGCCTAAGCACCCTGAAACATGGCCTCGGATCCTCCTTCCTTGCGAAACAAATCGCATCTATGTATATCAATCCTATCCTATCCTTAGCTTAAGTATGTACAATTCCTGATAAGGTCTTCCATCTTCCATCCTACGACGCTTCACCAATCAGCTTTCGACGGAAGCTGTATCCAGTCGCTGCGATGGGTACGCTCATATCACGTTTCTCAGCACCGATCTCAATCTAGTCTCCGAAATCCCCAAAAGAGACACGATTTCCACCAACACTCCAGTGAAGAGATAGAACTGCGAGCGTTTTTCCGATACCTGCTTCCATATTATCGTCCGATCTGACGGATCGTGAACTGTTCCATTCGAATTTGACAGGAACCCCAACCCGAACCCTATGACTGTCAGATGCTGTTCGCCATATCGATATTAACAACTCCGCACAGTACGAAAGCTGTGACTTTGAAGGCTACTCATTCGTTCCAACCCAATCGAATGAAGCAAGTCACGACATACTGAAATTCCCACGCCATTGGAATCTTGCAGCGACCGATCCAATGCACATGTGAAGCCATAGCGACGGCCTCCGGTCGCTCAGGCCATGATCAGCCAGACGACGTCGAGGCCAAACCTTCAGCGGGGCTACGGAGGCACTTAAGTAGTGTCAAAGGTGTGTCCGAGAGCCAGCTACCACTTCATACACCACGCATGTGCAGCTATCCTCCATGCAGGGCCAAGTAGCTCTTGCGGGACTTCCGTCGCATCCTACGATCGTCGACGCTTTAGGACAACGCACTCCTCTGGACATGCCTTGCAACATGCCTTCGAAAAGTTAACATGCTCATCATCGTGTCCGCTACTCCACGACTGCTGTAAGCCCAGTCACATAGCACATCTCACGTCGGCATGTTGGCGCATGCACTACTGCGTCACGCAACAGCAACTATCCCAACTTACATACGAATTAAAGTCTCATGTCTACGCACGGGGACTTTTGACGGTGGAGGGGTGGAAGGTTAACCTTGACATGGCGAGTTGACAGGTATACAAGAGGGACGCAGTCCACATTGCTGTTGCCTCAAGTGCTTCGCACACCTTCTACTGCCTTGATGCTTGCTCTGGAAGCGGATGACAGGCTAGACATAGGCGCTCTCACACTGTTTTACCATGGCTATCTTCTCCTCCAAAGTCGCAGTCAGGGTACCCATTGAGTCCATCTGGGACTACACACTCGGAGCAGAAGAGCAGACACGCTCGCAAAAACCTATCATCTTCGATGTCGACGACCCTAAAACATTGCGCCTATCCGCAACCGATGTGGCAATGCACGCGCACCGCTTTGCGAAAACACTGACTGAGGTGGGCATCCAGCCAGAGTATCGGGTCCTGTTCATATACCCATCGTCCATCTACAGCGCATCCTTCTTCCTGGCAGTAGCTCACCTCGTTGGGGCCACTTTCATCCCACTCAGCGCCAACATCACACCTTCCGAGCTCCAAGTCATCTTCGAGCATTCGAAGCCAGCAGCAATCGTTTCTCACCCAGGGAGAGTGGATATAGGAAGAGCTCTGAAAGTGCCAGGCGAGCTACCATCGCCATCGTTGCTTTGTCTTGACACGACAACCCCGTTGCCGCGCTTGTACAGCCTTGCGTCTGAGAACGACTCGTTTGAACGTAAACCCGACCCACGCATTGGCACCCAGACGAGTCGGACAGCAAACAGCCCATGCGTTATCCTTTACACCTCTGGCACCTCGGGAACACCGAAAGGCTGGGTGTACTCGGAGCACACTTTGCTTGCCGGTACTGTATCCCTCGAATAAGACCTGCGTCCAACAAAGCTGACCTTTGAACGGGCGTGTAGCTTTAGAAGGCTGCGCCGTGGCAATGAAGCAACAATTCGCAACAGTCGAACCCACAGATGCGCCACCCAAGGTACTCTGCGGACAAGTGGCTCAGCACTTCTCTGGGTTCACAGCGCCGCTACTGTTCCTGCGCCTTTCCGTGCCAGTATACCTGACGCGAGATTATACTGCAAAGGGCCTCCTAGCACGTGTAAAGGCCTGCGGCCTGAACGAGTTGAGGACTCGGGGGTCTACTGTGCTGGACATGTCGCACTTGAGAGATCCAACCAGTATGGCAGCGTTGCGACAACTCCGCCGTATTCGTGCTGCCGGGAGCCCTCTCTCGTTCAATGTCATGCAGGACGTCGTGCGAATGGCTGAGCCCACGAAGCTTCGGGTTGAGAATGGTTACGGCTGTACCGAGTAGGTCGCATCGAGTGGAGAATTCCTTATCGCTTCTCGTTGTCATCGTCGAATGGTTCCGCTGACAGAGGTTCTTTACAGAATTGCTGGTATAGCCACATGGGACCCACAGCTCCCGGTCGACTCGGCGTCTGTTGGTGACTTGTACGCTGGCGTCATTGCCAAGGTCGTCTCTACCGAAGACGGCCGTACTCTTCCTCCTTCCACACCTGGAGAACTCTACGTCAAAGGACCAGCTACACCAGTAGGCTATTACAATAACGCTGCCGCTACTGAAGAATTGATTACTCCAGATGGGTGGCTGAGAACGGGCGACTTTGGGCTTATCCGCGAAGACGGCAGGGTCTTCATTCTCGACCGCTTGAAGGTGGGTTGCTTGTTGGCCTCATCTTGGTCTTGCACCTTTCTCGTACTTGTTATCCGCTGCTGAACGATCCACAGGACCTGATCAAAGTACGGGGATGCCACGTCTCTGCATCCGAGCTCGAAGACCTCATCATGACGAACCCGAACATCACAGACGCTGCGGTCATCGGCGTTGCGGTGTGAGTTTCCAACCTACTCAGAGGTCTCTGCCGCTCTTTCACATCGATCCAGAGTGCTGATAATACCAACGCAGGAACAACGACGAAGGCCCACGAGCGTACGTGGTCCCCGCCGAGGGAAATGACATCCAAGCAGACGACGTCGCAAAATTTGTTGCAGACCGCGTGCCGCCGGCCAAACAATTGTCAGGTGCTGTCAAGATTGTGCCCAAGTTGCCGCGATCCGAGGTCAGTAAGCAAGACCTCCTCTGCCAATTGGGGTGATGCTAACTTCCAGTCTTTGTAGGCGGGAAAGGTTCTCAGGCGAGACCTACGCCAGTGGGCCGTCAACGAGCTCGGAGAGGCCAATGGCAACTACCACGCTGAGTCTCATACCGTTCATGACCTCAGTAGGAATTACAGCGTGGGTTGAACACGGCCGAATTCAGAATGGAAGACATGGCTCTAATGCAGACCGCAGGCCGCCATCCAATGTCTGAATTCGCTTCCATCCAATGCCGCCACCATACAACGATTCCTCAGGCAGGGAAAGTCATCACATCTGTCCATACAGCTGTGGGTCAAGGTGCTTGGCTTCGAGGTAGGTGTCGACACGAGCGCTCCCACTCTCACGCGACAGAAGCTCATCGAATCCGCAGATCGATCGATTGGACTCTCTTCGCGCTATACATCTGGCCGGGACAAAGGGCAAAGGATCAACTGCGGCGATGCTCGAGTCCATCCTGTTGGAGTACAATCGATCTTCCAACACGACCAAGCCGCTCCGCGTAGGGGTATATACCTCACCACACATCGAGTTCGTGCGCGAGCGGATTCGCATCGACGGCGCGCCGATATCTGAAGGCGATTTTGCCGAGGCGTTCTTCCGTCTTTGGGATCTGGTGCAGGCCGTTGACAAACAGGACAGACCGTTCCTTTCATTCTTCACCTTCTTGACCTTGTTGGCGTTCCGCGTCTTCCTAGACAAGGGGATCGACTGCGCTATAATTGAGACTGGGATAGGCGGCCTGAAAGACCCAACCAACATCCTACCACACCCGCACGTCACCGCCATCACCCGCCTGGATCTCGACCATGTAGGCCTACTGGGTCAGACGATCGGGGAAATCGCCTACCACAAAGGCGGCATCTTCAAGCACTCCGCAACCGCCCTAACAATGGAGCAAGAGCCCGAAGGCATTTCACAACTCCAATCCTCCGCCGAAGCCGCGAACGTGGCGCTGAAAATCTCACTGCCTCTACACAAGAACCACCGCGCCTTGATGGGAATCCCCGGAGACCACCAGCTCGCCAACGCGGGCCTCGCCGTCGACATCGCCCAAGCATGGCTTCTGAAGAACGCACCGCGTGCGGCCATACCAGCACCACCGCAAGAAGGCACCTTGCCCATATTCGTCCAAAAAGGCCTCCGCCAAGCAACATGGCCAGGCCGATCAGACCTCCAACTAACAAAAGACGTAGCGTTCTTCATCGACGGCGCCCACACCAGCGAAAGCATCCGCTGCGCAGCCACTTGGTACGCGGAAGCCCTCCTCAATCGTGCTCGGTCCCGATCACCCTACGCACGAACAGCCCTGATCTTCAACCGCACCGAGGACAACAAACACGAGCTCCTCCGCGTGCTGCACACCACTCTCCGCTCCCTCCAGCATCCGCAAGTCGAAGCAGCAGATGCCCCTCCTCCACCTTTATTCGACCTCGTCGTCTTCTGCACCAACGCCCTAACGCCACAGATCCAAGCTCCCCCCGACCTCGTGAGCCTCAACCCCGTGCCGGAACGCGATACGACTCAGCAGGAAGACTTGGCGCGGGCTTGGAGGGCGCTTGATTCTGGTTCTGATTCTGGCGCGGGTAAGTGCGAGGTGAGGGTTGTTTTCTCTGTGGCGGAGGCGATGGTGCTTGTGGGCATGCCGCCGTCGGGGCGGGAGATGAAGAGGGATTCGAAATTGGAGGGGGGTGGTGAGAGTGGTGGTGATGGTGGTAGTGGTGGTGGGCAACAACAACATACGGCGTGCTTGGTTACGGGGAGTTTGAAATTGGTTGGGCCTTGTTTGACGGTTTTGAGGAGGGGGGCGGGGGAAGGCGTGTAGGTGATAATGTGTAGTTGATGTGTAGTTGGCGTGTCGAGGCCGATGGTATAATATGACAGACACTTGAGCTCACCAGCCTCACCTCGATTCTCGAAGGCTTCCCTCGAGTGGCCGACCGCTGTTACATCCTACGTAGACATCTCACTAGTTACACAAAAACGCACAGTAATCGTCTCCCAAAGCCGATAGTACGATCTTACAGTCCAGTCCAGTCCAATCCAAACCTCATAACCGCCCGAGCACCTCAAAATGTATAGACTTGATCTTTGCGAAGAGGAAGGCCTTTTCGTTTTCGATGGAATGGTGATGTGAATCAATACTGTCTACAGACTACATGCAAGTCGAGCATCGTTACATCAAGTGGGAAAGGTTGATGATGTTTTTTTTTTCCTTCGACTTTTTTCGATTTCTTGTTTTTTGTGGGAAAATCTTCACTCGGATTGGAACGGATAAGTCGTGTGAGTGATAATATCGCCAACAAGTACCACCTGGTATTCTCCCTAGGTGTATAGATGTATGCTCGAGGGGCTCAAGTTGAGAGCCCACTGCGACCCCGCAGATGGAATTTTGAGATATATAAACTATAGAGATAGTCCCACCCCCAAGAGTTCGCCCTCTTAGTTTAACGGTTAGAACAGAGGTCTCATATTAAGCATATGACTACAGCATAGCGTAGATCAATCCTCAGATATGAGTTCGATTCTCATAGAAGGCAAATCACGTCTCAGGATATATCCTTTTATTTTTTTTTGGAAAATTCACTTACAGGCGCCGCTCCTGCCAACTTTATCCAATTTCTGCTAACATGCATGGAAATTGATGATAGATTGTTTTTAGGGTCTTTCATAGCAAGGCATTTACTACGCAAGGACGGATTACACTTTTTTTTTCACCATTTGTCTTGCTTTTGTCTCTGAGAGAGATCCTTAGAGAATTGAGAAGAGTGTTAGCTTTGCTGTTGCTAGAAGATGAGAATGGATGAGGAGTGAGTGAAGCGTTGATACATTCGGGGTTCGTGTCGTCGACATATATGTTATAGCATGGAAGTGATAGATCAATTCTAGATTCATCCTAATCAGTTTACAAGGTGTTTCTAAATGCTTCGAGGGTACTTGTCTATAATGGAATTCAAAATCAATGATTAATAGAGAATAAACCAATCAATCAACCAAGTAGATACCTTAAAAGGTGCATGCAGATCCAAGAGAAAAGTAGAAACAACCACCAATGATAATCTCTAAATCTCAATCTCGATCTCAACTACCTATGTCCTCTATCTAAAGCTTTTCTACTCTGAATCAAATCAAATCAAATCAAATCGAAAGAAAGAAAGGAAGACATCTCAAAGTCTAGGGCAGCGGGTATATGTTACAATCAAATCAAAACCGTGAAAGAAGGAAAGGAAGGAAAGGAAAATAAGAGGGATTTAGAACAAGTAGAAGAAGTAAAGAAAGAGAAAAATAAAACACAAGGCAAAGAGGTCCGCCAGCGCCGGTCGCTAATAAAAAAGAACATCATCCCTCCAAGAATGAAACGAAGGAAAAACAAGAACATTGACCCCCAACAAAAACCGACTGGTCTATCGTGAATCTCATCCTCGACAGAAAAGAGAGAGAGGGAGAATCCCTTTCCCTCCCTCTCCCTCCCTCTCCCTCCCCTCCCACAAACATCACATCAAACACTCACCTCCCCCGGATCCTCCATAACGCTCTCCATCCACCCGCGCCCAGCCGGCAGTCCCGCGCCCGAAATCCCCCTCTCGTCAATCGCCATGCCCTCGCCCTCGCCCCTCTCGACGTGCTTCTGGCGGTACAGCTCGTCCCAGATCCGCTGGAAGTACAAGCGCAGCGTGCGCAAGCCGCGCAGGTAGCCCCTGTCGACGTCGTCCGGGTAGAGCGGCGGGCACGGGCGGGAGGACCACAGGTCGCGGTCCTCGGCGGTGACGCAGTTGGCGAAGTCGACGATCTTGAGCTTGATGTCGAGGTAGGGCTCGGGTTTGTTGGGGTCTTTTTGGTCCTTCTGGTTCTGGTGGTCCGAGGTGGAACTCGGCTGGCGGAGCTTGCCGTTCTCGTCCGCGTCGCCGCGGTCGTAGATCATGAGCAGGCTGCTGGCGTACAGGCGGTAGGCGGGCAGTTTGCGGATGATGCGCTGCAGGGCGTCGATTTTCTCGAGCACGGCTGGGATGTGTTTCAGGGCTTGGGCGTGGCCGATGCCGTCGAAGAAGAAGCGCTTGAGAGCCTCTCTGAACTCCGAACCGGCTTTGAGGTCGCGGCCGAAGTACTTGTCTTCGAAGATGTAGCTCTGGCTGCATACGTTGTAGACTTGCATGCCGCAGACGCGGACACCGAGCTCGCGGGACGTGGTGGTCTTGCATTTGCGGCGCTGCGAGGCCTGTTTCTTTTCGTCGGCTTCGACGCCGTACTGGCGGGTTCCCATTTTGAGATCCAGAACGCACGGTTTTTGCATGCCTGCCGTGAGGTCTTCGAGCAAGAGGAAGTGTTCGACGCGCTCGTCGTGTTTGACAAGCGATGCTTTGGGGTTGCGAGGCTCGTAAGCGCCGGCAAGCTCAATGGCAGGCCCGAGACGCGACTGGGTTGAGTGTTCCGATTCACCATCGGCAGGAGTGTCTATCTTGACAGTGGTGGATGGCTTCGGGGTCTTGACTGCAGCAGTGTCGGGACATTTGGTCGCATCCAGCAAGTCCTTTTTCAAGTCGTCCATGGCGAAAACATCATCCTCGCCGTCGCCATCGCCACCGTAAGCGTCGTCTTCATGGAACTCCAGATCGCCACGGTTTCCTTCGACATCAGTAGGCTTCCTGACTAGACCTCCACCACTGTGTCGCCTTCTGTGGTGTTTTGTCTTGGCGTGTGCCTTCGCTCGTTGCTCGGCTTCTCGAACCTCGGCACTTCTACTCAGTCCGATGTTCCCATCCCGAATGAGGCCACCCAGGTCACTCATTGATCGATCGCTGTCGTCCAGGCGTATGCGCTGCACGTTTCGCATGGCTCGACGACGCGTTTCGTCGGTACTGGTATTGTCTTCATTCATAGATGCGATGTTTGTAGAGCTGTGTCTAGCAGGCGCCAAGCTATCCTTGAGCGACTGTGGCACCTTCCTCAGTGACCGAACATGACGGTGTTTTTCGCGGCGCTCGTGGCGGTGAATGACTGGCGGCGAGAACACATCCCGCAAGACTTGTTCTTGCAGCTTGCGATTCACCATGGTATAGCCCCAGCTGTTCTGTTGATGCAGTGAGGGGCGCTGGAGATTACCAGCACCACTGCCCTCACTATGGCTTACAAAACTGCTTCTGGGAGACGAGGAAAATCTGCGTTTGGCATGGTCTGGCGTGAGAGAACGTGGAGGAACACGGAACAGACTCTCAGGAATGAGGTGTCGGTTGTTTTGGAACGTCACCTGAGGCACAGCATTGGAAGCCTTTTGCGAATGCGAGATGATACGCGGTTGACTGTCCGCTTCGGCCTTGCTCTCTCCTTGCTGCGAAGTATCGCCATTGGTATGAGAAGTGCTGTGCCCGTTGGCGGCATCTGAATCAATTTGCTTACGTTTGTCCTTGCGATATGTGACGTTGAGTACACCAATGTACCTGTCATTTGTTAGCCGTGGATTTCCTGAGGCAATAACTGACGGAGCTATTACTGCTTACCTCGGCATGAAGCCCAACAACTCAGGGTGAAATTTTTCGATAGTCTCGTAGAACATGTTTTCTTTACTATTGAGCTGCTTGCAGACAGCCCGACGTGAGAATCGGTACATTGTGGTATGGCCACCAACTTGGTGACGGAACGGCATGAGCTCGACGGCGTCGACAGCCTCCGGAGGCTGAACATGCGAATGGCGTCGCTTCGCCTGTGCCATTGATGACTTCGCTGTTGGCGTGGCTGTTGGCGTTGTTTCTTCGTCTTCGGATGCCTGCGATACGGATCCGCTTGTTGAGTATCCAGATTCATACTCGCTATCCGAAAAGCCATTCTCTTCAGACTGTCCTGACACTGCGCGACCATCGACACTACGGTTGGAAGGTGCCCGACTGAGAGCGAATTTGCCTTCCGAGCGATTACCACCATCTTCGGCGCGAGTTGAAGTTGAAGTATCATCAGCAGTCTGTTGTTGGTCGTCTTTAGGACGCGAGGCTTGTGCTCTGGCCTTCCTAGCCTCTTGTTGAGATTCGTCAATAGGCGAGTCGCCAAGCGCCACACCTTGGTGAGGGAAGTAGGTAGCAGAAGAAATGTGTTCTCGATCGGAGTCTTCTTCATCGGTAACTTTACGACTGCGATCCATGTGGCCTAGTCGCTCGCCATCGTGTCCAGGAACGGCTTTCGAGTACGAGATCCTCCGCGCTTTTCCGGGAGCAAGGTGGTGGTGGTTTCGAATCTCTTCCAGCAGATCCATAGGCATTCGTTGCGTGTCGTCTGTCTCCTCTTGCGATGGTTTTTCATCCTTGTCTTTGGGCATATGGTTGACAGACGTATCGTCACCAGTCTGCTGTTTCTGATTCAGGAGATCTTGCAATTTGTGGGTCACATGTGCTTGACGAGACGATGAGCCTTCATTTTCTTTGAACAGACCGAGGTAATGAGAAGCTTTACGACTCCTCACATTGACTGCAGGCGTCTCCGGCTGTGGTAATTGCGCATCGATGATCTCGTCGTCATTACCCAGCTCGGCCCTGCTTTGTCGACGCTGAGATTGTGCAATTGTCATTCCCTCTAACTTTGCTTTTCCAGCTCTCCAAGAGCGATACTGCTGTCTTTCAGCGCTTCCTTCACCATCATCCGCAAACGCAACTTTTCCTTGCTTGGCCGCTGGGTCTGGTGTGTGAGGTGCAGGCGATCTGGAGTCGCGCGGCGTGGCTACGGCTTCCTCCAAGGTAGCCAAGTCGGACAATGTAGCTCCCAGGTCGTGTAGATCGTACAATGAATGCCGTTGGTACTGCGAAGGCAACCCAGTCCTGCTGACTGGTCTGCTCGACATGATGGGCGATTCGGTCGGATATGAGAACGGCGACAGAGGCGACACCGGCCTGTCCTTGCTAAATGCCGAGTTGGAGCTCATGAACGCCTGGGCTGGCATTGGGACCGCCATGCCGGGCTGGTGATTGTAGTCTGCGCCTTGTTCGTCGAGGCCGACGTCTCGCTCTTTTACGGGTGCGGCCCTGGGGGTGGTGACGGGGGTGTTGCCTCCAGTATAGTGTGTAGCGAAGATGCTGTCCCGTTCGGACAAGAGAGGTTCAACAGCATGCTGCAAGTCGCGGCCAGCTTGGACGGCGGCAGAAGGGTCGTAAAAGGGCACAGCGTTAGGCTCGGTCCTGGTACGTCGCTGATCGGAGTGGGTAAAACGAGAAGGTGACGGTGGTGCTACGGCAGAGCCGGTTTGAACCTGGTGTTTGGGCGCGGGCCGGGAGCCGGCGGATGCAGCGGTGGGCTGCTGGTCGGCAGATTGGGCATCGTGGGAGGCTGACGGGCTCCCTTTGGCGGAGGGTGGCTGATCACGATTCAGATGCGCGGGCATAGGAGTCCCAGAGTGCGCGGCGACGGGTGCCATGTCAGCGACATTGAGCCTGGAATCGAGCACGCCGGGTCGAGGATGGGCGGGATTGGGTGGGAGGGATTTGCAGCGGGCAGCTCGAGCCAGCAATGGTATTGCGCTTTGGGGGCGATTGAATTTGCAGGAATGCGCGGCGCGGCGTGGCTGGGCGAGGATAGTGCCTTACTGTAGTGACTAGCACGGTAAGAGAAGGGAGGCGTGTGTGTGTGTGTGTTTCAGGAGTGGTGGTGGTAAAGGGCGGTCGAGGTGCGGTACAGGCACGTTGTGGGCGATTGGCTGAGGAAGACTGGAGTGTGGTTGGTGATGATGCTTGCTTGATGGGCTTTGGCTGGGGTGGAAGACTTGGGCTACTCCGACGTAAGCAATCGCCTTGCCGCCCGCATTTCGGCTCTCCCACCAAACCGCACTAGACTATCTTACTACTGTACTTTTACCCATCCTTCCATCAATTCCACCCCCTGATGATCCCCGGTACTGCCCATTCTCCTCTTGACTCTTGGGTATCATTTGTTCGTTTCTGTCTTTTTTGATTGATCACCCCTGTCATGCCATCCATTGATCGTCGACGCTTCACATTGAAGCAGTACTGTAGTGCAGTAGTGTCCGCAACGTCGACCAACTCTGTCCGACCAACAACACAAGTGACATCCAGCGCATACATGGACACGGATGGAAAAAGAACCATTCCCATGCCCCAACCCGTTCACGAGCCATTTTCCAAGTCCTGCATGCTCACCGACTGTGCCATATTTATTGCGCAACCATCTTTGCTGACAACCCCAGACCAATGGTCGTCCACCGCTGAAGAACGTGTTTGCAATCTTCCATCACTGCCATCCTCCTATCTACGCCGTACAATGCTGCATTCTCATATCGTCCACTCGGCTTCCAGCGGTGTGACAGCTCACAAGGGCATCTCACATCAAGGTGCAGCTGGTACAGATTGGCACCTTACGTGCTTTGAGCCTGTAACAACAACGAAGCTACATGCAGATGTACAGTACCTCTCTAGTCAGCAGTCTGATTCATCCCACGGCGCGATCATTCCCAAACCATCGATTGAAAGTCATGAGTACCACATACGTAGCATCGAACGATTCTTGTGTTTCACTTGCGAGGATCCTACGCCTCGGGGATATAGACCCGCGACTCCGCGCCACCAGTGCGATCAGCCGATAAGGCTGCATGAGTGGCTCAGACCATTCTTCCAGGCGAGCTTATCGAAGCATTTGGACTGACGCTGACAGGAGTAGTAGTACCGCGGTATGATCGTACACCACTTCAATGAACCGCCTGTCATGCCAACTCGCCTTGTCTTTGTACCATGATCAATCGACCGATGGTACTAGAATGCCGTGTGATGGTACTATACTACTATCTGAAGCCACTTACTTCGAGACTTGAGAAATGCCGTCGTCGTCCATAACAGGCGGGCGTAAGATGCGGGGCAACTGCACCAAACATTGCAGTGGATGTTATCGGCCGAGAAAGTCGGAGTATAGTATATCACATATACAGTACACAAGTAACTTACGTACGCATAGGAGCCACACCATCATCATATCATATCTTCACCAAGGACATAATCAAAAGTATATAGCTACAACAAGAACACCTACTGTACCGTGAAGAACACCGTTGCCTAGCATTCATCAGGATCAGGATCATCATCGTCTCCTCCTGACAACACAACCCAACCCAACCCAAACCCACTCCACTGTCTCAGAAGCGTTTTCCTCGACAACGACGACTCTCGCCAGTCTCTGGTCAACACAACGCCACAGCAACGAAAAGACTCACAGCTTCTGAAGAACAAGCACAATGGCGTAACAACTATATTACAATCCTCAAACCTCTCAATCTTCGACATCAATCTACGACATCAATTCTAGTCTCAACAATCCTCCACAATCCATCAAAAACACCTTCACAGATTCACACACTTCACAAACTCCACCCACCCCCCCTCCCAA
>Ga0265797_10008320_pt1 | contig 13857 bp, 16 predicted proteins | sample P2T30metagenome_FD_192433 | JGI IMG/M metagenome (GOLD analysis project Ga0265797, IMG submission 192433) | Plant litter microbial communities from East Loma Ridge, Irvine, California - P2 T30 | ecosystem: Environmental > Terrestrial > Plant litter > Unclassified | place: USA: California... | reverse complement strand
TGGCGGCCGCCCCGAAGCGCGCGCTGCTCGGCCTGGTGCGCTTCTAGCCATGGGACGCACCGCCAAAGCCGTCATCGGCGCCTGCTACGGCGACGAAGGCAAGGGCCTCATCACCGACTACCACGCCGCGCCGGCCGGGCAGGACGGAATCGTGGTGCGCTTCAATGGCGGTGCCCAGGCCGGCCATACCGTCACCACCCCGGCCGGCCTGCGCCATGTGTTTTCCCATGTCGGCAGCGGCACCCTGGCCGGCGCCGCGACCTACCTGTCGCGCCACTTCGTCTGTCACCCGACGATGTTCTTCAGGGAGGCCGAACTGCTCGAGACAGCCGGCCTGGCGCTGCCGCCGGTGTTCGTCGACGAGCGGGCGCCGGTAGCGACGCTCTACGACATCCTGGTCAACCAACTCGTCGAACGCCACCGCGGCCAGGGCCGTCACGGCAGCTGCGGCATGGGATTCGGCGAGACCATCGAACGCAACCTGGATCCGGAGTTCGCCTTGAGCGTCGCCGATCTGCGCCATGGCGCCGGCTACCTGTTGCACCGCCTGGCCGCAATCCGCGACGGGTATGTACCCAGGCGCCTGGCGGCGCTCGGCATCCCTACGCTGGACGCCCAGGCCGCCGAGTGGCTCGCCAGCGACGCTGCGCTGCAGCGCTTCGCACACGCGGCGCTGCAATTCCGCCGCGCCACCCGGCTGGCCCGCCCCGGCATGCTGGCGGCGTACCCGCACATCGTCTTCGAGGGCGCACAAGGCCTGCTGCTCGACCAGGACCGCGGTGCGTTTCCGTATGTGACACGCTCGCACACCGGCATCCGCAATGCGCTCGACATCGCCGCGGAAGCCGGGATCGACGCACTCGATGTCACCTATGTCAGCCGCGCCTACCTGACGCGCCACGGGGCCGGCCCGCTGGCCAATGAACTGCCGGGCCAACCCTATCCTGGCATCCGGGACCGCACCAATGTGCCGAACGAATTCCAGGGGTCGCTGCGCTTTGCGCACCTCGATCTGGATCTGCTGGCGCGGACGATCCGCACCGATTTTGCCGATGCCCGGGCCTGCCCCGGCGTCGCCGCGCGCTTGCACCTGGCCCTCACCTGCCTCGACCAGGTCGGGCCGGCGCTATCGTATGTCGAGGATGGCCAGTTGAAGAAGTCGGCGCCCGCCAGCCTGGCCGGGCACCTGGCCGGCAAGCTCGATGCCGGCATCGTGTATACGGCCTGGGGGCCGACGCGGGAGACGGTCGGCGCCGCTGCGCGTTCTATTTGAGGACGACGCGTGCCACCACCGGATCGTGGTCGGACGGATAGCGCGCATCCAGCGAATCGCTCAACACCGCGTATTTCAGCACGTCGAAGCGCTGGTCGACAAAGATGTAATCGATGCGGTCGACCGGCGCCTGGTCCAGGTGGAAACCGTTGTAGGTGCCGCTCGGGCCGTAGGGCGGCGTCTTGCTGACGCGCGCGGCATCGCGCAGGGTCGCGGACATCTTTTGGATCTGCACCGTGTCCGGCGTCGAATTGAAATCGCCCACGCAGATGGCCGGTTCGCCATGGGTGATCTCGGCGATCTTGCGCAGCATCAGGTCGGCCGAGTTGCGGCGCGCCACTTCGCCCTCGTGGTCGAAATGGACCGAGAACACGTATAACACGCGTGACGTGCTGCGGTCGCGCAGGCGCGCCCACGAGGCGATGCGCTTGCAGCACCTGGCGTCCCAGCCGAGCGACGGGCGGTCCGGCGTTTCGCTGAGCCAGAAATCGCCCTTGCCCAGCAGCGCGAAGCGGCTCTTGCGGTAAAAGACCGCCGAATGCTCGCCGGCGTCCTTGCCGTCGTCGCGGCCGACGCCGACATGGTCGAATTCGTCCATCTGCGCCAGGTCGGCGATCTGGTCGGCCAGCCCTTCCTGGGTGCCGAGGATGTCGAATTCGTGATAGCGGATCAGTGCCTTGACCGTGTCCTTGCGCTTCGGCCAGGCGTTAGGGCCATCGCCGCTGTTGTTGTAACGCAGGTTGTAGGTGGCGACGTTGATCGGTGCTGCCGAAGCGTATGCCGCCAAGGTGGATGGCGCCGATGCAGCCGGTGCGCACACGGCGCCGAGCAGCAGCGCGCAGGCCAGCACCTGCGAACGGAAAGAAGAGATGGTTTTCATGTTGGCGAGTTAACCATAGGCCGCTCGCCATGGCGCGTAAAGCGGCCGAAAAACGCCGCAGTTTATGGTCGTTTACTAAACAGTCTGCGCGTTGTCCGGGGCGCCGCCGGGCCGCTTCAGTAAATCTTCCGTCAGCATCTCGAACAGCGTGCGCGCCGCCGGCGCCATGCTGTGATTACGCTTGCTGATCAGCCCCAGCATGCGTTTGATCTCCGGATTCACCAGCGGCACGCCGACGATGCCGTCCTGGCGCCCGGGCAGCACCGACAGCCCCGGCACCGCGGCCACGCCCAGGCCCGCATCGACCAGGGCCAGCACACCCGAGACGTGGTTGACCTCGCACAGGATGACCGGGTGCTTTTCGATGCCGGCCAGCGCGGCGTCGATGACGCTGCGGTTGCCGCTCGATTTGGCAACCGAGATATAGCGTTCCCCCACGGTCTCCTTCCAGCTCAATTGCGCACGGTTCGCCAGTGGATGGTCGCGCCGCATCGCCAGCACGTAGTTCTCCACATAGACCGGTTCGAACACGATCTCCGGATTTTCCGCGCCGGTGAAATTGATGCCGAAATCCGCCTCCCCCGTCAGCACCAGGTTCAGCACGTCCTGCGCGCTTTCGTCATGGATGCGCACGCGGATGCGCGGAAAGCGCTCGCTGAAGCGCCGCAGCACCTCCGGCAGGAAATGCCAGACGGCGGACGGCACGACGGCAAAGGTCACGTTGCCGGTGCGGTGGGCCGCCAGGTCGGCCACGCCCAGCACAGCGTCTTCCAGGCCATCGAGCGCGGTGCGCACGTTTTCCAGGAAGGTCTGGCCGACATTGGTCAGCTGCACGCGGCGCGTGGTGCGCTCGAACAGCTTGACGCCCAGGCTTTCTTCCAGCTTGTCGATGCGCCGGCTGAGGGCCGACTGCGACAGGAACAGGTCGGCGGCGGCCTGGCGAAAACTGGCGCGTTCAGCTACGGCGACGAAGGCCTGCAAGTCGTGAAGTTCGTAATTGATGCGCATGACGCAAGAATACGCCTGAAAATTGCAATTATCAAATCATTCAATATGGTTAATCATTGGCGCACTCAGCAATCAGTAGTCAGCAATCGGTAATTAACAAGCCTCATCAAGAAGGCACATTCCCCAGGAGACACAATGCGCCATTCACGCGCCATGACGGCCTTGCTCGCGTCGGGCTTCATTTCCAGCGGCTGCCTGGCCCAGACCAGCGTCGCTTTGTACGGCGTCGTCGATGCCAGCGTGCGCGAAGGCAGCGGCCTGAGCGCCAGCAACGCGGCAGCCCCGTCAGGCCATACCACCGCCGTCACCAGCGGCGTCAACAACACCAGCGTGTGGGGCGTCAAGGGACAGGAAGACCTGGGCGGCGGCTGGAAAGCCGTGCTCCGCCTCGAAAGCGGCATCAACGTCGATACCGGCAGCCAGGCCAAGACCGACCGCCTGTTCGACCGCCATGCCTGGGTCGGCCTCGACTCCCCGTACGGCATGCTGGGCCTGGGGCGCCAGCCCAGCCTCATCTCCGACGCCCTCGCCACCGTCGACCCGCTCGGCAAGCGCTACGCCTCGTTCAACCCGAACATCAACGTGGCGGGCCTGAGCAACACCGCCTTCGGTACCCACAAGTTCGGGGTGCAGTATGGCCCCAGCGGCTATGCGGACAACTTCTACCGCCTCGACAACACCGTCAAGTACACCGGCACCTTCGGCCCCTGGCAGGCGCGCGCCGCGTATTCGGCCGGCGAAGTGGCGGGCGACAGCTCGGCCTCGTCGAGCCACGGCGTGGCGCTGGCCTACCAGCACCCCGGTTTTGCCGTCTCCGGCGCGGTGATGCAGTTCCGCAGCCCGCAGGACTTGCCGCTCGACGCCTGGTCGGTCGGCGCGGCGCTCAAGCTGGACGGCTGGCAGTTCAAGGCCAACGTCGCGCGCAACGAGGCCACCACCCAGCACAACGACGTCGGGCCGGACAAGACCGTGCACCAGCGCGTGCTGTCCGCCGGCGTGAGCCACAAGGTCGGCTACGGCCTGCTGCTCACCACCGCCTGGTACGACGTGCGGCGCGAGGCCACCGGCTATGTCGACGACGGCTTCGACCGCGGTTTCGTCTACCTCGAAAAATCGCTGGCACCGCGCACCACCGCCTACGTCGAAGCCGACTACACGGTCTGGCGCGGCGACGCCGCCGGCCTCACGGCATCCCACACCAACGATCGGCATGGCACCGGCCTGACGCTGGGCCTCATGCAGAAATTCTGACGGAGACAAGGACACATGATGAAACCACTTCATTGCAAACGCAGCGCCATGGCGGCGCTGGCCACGCTGGCGCTGGCCGCCGGCGCCTCGGCCCAGGCCACCGACGTCCACGTGGTCAGCTCGGGCGGCTTTGCCCAGGCCTACAAGGATTTGTCCGGCAAATACGAACAAGCCAGCGGCAACCACCTGGTCTCGGAATGGGGCCCGTCGATGGGCGCCACCAAAAATGCGATCCCGGCACGGCTGGCGCGCGGCGAACCGGTCGACGTCGTGATCATGGTCGGTGATTCGCTGGACAAGCTGATGGCGCAAGGCAGCCTGGAACCGGGCAGCAAGGTCGTCCTCGCCAATTCGCCGATCGCCTGCGCGGTCCGTCATGGCGCCCCCAAACCGGACATCCACACCGTCGACGGCCTGCGTGCCGCCTTCCTGCATGCCCGGCACGTGGCCTATTCCGACAGCGCCAGCGGCGAATACATCAAGCACCAGTTGCTCGACAAGCTCGGCATCCGCCAGCAGATGGAAGGCAAGGCGGCCCAGATTCCGGCGACCCCTGTAGGCGAGATCGTCGCCCATGGTGACGCCGATTTCGGCTGCCAGCAGCGCAGCGAACTGCAGCCGGTGGAGGGCATCGACATCGTCGGCCTGATCCCGCAGGAAGTGCAGTTGAAGACCGAATTCTCCGGCGCGCTGGTGCGCGGCAGCAGCCACCAGGACGCCGGCCGCGCCCTGCTGCGCTTCCTGGCCGCCCCGGCGAATGCGGCCGCCGTCGAGGCGACCGGGCTGGAACCTGTAACCACGCCGATAACGGCTGCACGCTGAACGATATTAAAAGGCCATCATGTCCAGTCACACCACCGCCAAGCTGAACCCGGCGCCCGCCGGCGCGGCCGCGCCGGCGCACACGCCGTCGAAGCTCGCCACCGTCATCCGCGTGACGAGCGGGAACTTCATCGAAATGTATGATTTCTTCCTGTTCGGCTTTTACGCGCACCAGATCGCGGCGGCCTTCTTCCCCGCCACCAGCGAATACGCCGGCCTGATGATGACCTTCGCCACCTTCGGCGCCGGCTTTTTCATGCGGCCGCTGGGCGCCATCTTCCTGGGCAGCTACGTCGACCGCATCGGCCGCCGCAAGGGCCTGGTGCTGACGCTGGCGATCATGGCCTCGGGCACGGCGCTGATCGCCTTCGTGCCCGGCTATGCCACCATCGGCCTGCTGGCGCCGCTGCTGGTGCTGATCGGCCGCCTGCTGCAGGGCTTCTCGGCGGGCGTCGAACTGGGCGGCGTGTCGGTCTACCTGTCCGAGATGGCCACACCCGGCAACAAGGGTTACTACGTCAGCTGGCAGTCGGCCAGCCAGCAGGTCGCCGTGATCGTCTCCGCTGCCCTGGGCTATGCGCTCAACCAGGCCATGCCGAAAGACGTCATCGCCGACTGGGGCTGGCGCATCCCCTTCTTCATCGGCTGCTCGATCATCCCGGTGGTGTTCTACATCCGCAAGTCGCTGCAGGAAACCGAAGCCTACCTGGCCCAGAAGACCCGCCCGAACTTCAAACAGATGATGGCCACGCTGGCCTACAACTGGCCGCTGGTGGTGACCGGCACCATGCTGGTCATGCTGACCACGGTGGCCTTCTACCTGATCACCGTGTACACCCCGACCTTCGGCAAGAGCGTGCTGAAGCTGAGCACCGAGGACAGCCTGCTGGTGACCCTGTTCATCGGCGCTTCGAACTTCATCTGGCTGCCGGTCATGGGCGCCCTGTCGGACCGCATCGGACGCTGGCCGGTGATGGCGGTGTCGGCCGCCCTGACGGCGCTGACGGCCTACCCGGCGCTGTCGTGGCTGATGGCCAACCCGAGCTTCGGCCACATGCTGGCGATCGAACTCTGGCTGTCCTTTTTGTACGGCAGCTATAACGGAGCGACCCTGCCCGCGCTGACCGAGATCATCCCGGTGCAGGTGCGCACCACCGGCTTCTCGCTGGTCTACAGCCTGGCGACGGCGCTGTTCGGCGGCCTGACGCCGCTGCTGTCCACCTGGCTGATCGAAACCACCGGCGACAAGGCGGCGCCGGGTTACTGGATGGCGGGTGCCGGAGCGGTCAGTCTGCTGGCGACTTTCCTAGTGTACCGCGGGATCGTCAAGGCGCGAGTGCCGCTCGAATCCGCCTGACCGGACCGGCGTTTCCCGGCCATCCGCCTGGTGGCCGGGAACTGTTGCGTACCGTCCGTCGCCACAGCGCCTTCGAGCGCATAATGCTTTTCATTGAATAGATGGGAGCCATCATGAGCAAGCTGGATCAGGAAGACCGCAACGACATCTCCGCCCGACAATTCGCATTTCCCAAACAGCGCAAGGAACCGCTGGAAGACGCAAGCCACGTCCGCAATGCCATCGCCCGCTTCGACCAGGTCCAGGACGTGACCGACCACGAGCGCGATGAAGCATGGAAGCGGATCCGCGCCGCGGCGAAAAAATTCGATGTGACGGTGAATGAGAGCGACTGGCGCGAGCTTGGGGCGGGCAAGAAAGACAAGCACTAAAACAAAGCACTAAGCCGGCGCCATCCGGGCTAGTCCGTCGTTCAGCCGAACTGGCGGATTTTCGCCACTAACTTCGTGGTCGAGCGGTCGTGCTCGAAATCGATCGCGACCGCCTTGCCGCCCTGGGCGATCACTTCCTTCCCTTCCGGGATGGCGCTCATCACGTAATCCCCGCCCTTGGCATAAATGTCGGGACGGGCTTCCTGCACCACTTCCAGCGCGGTATCTTCGTCGAATTCGACCACCAGGCTGACCGATTCCAGCGCGGCCAGCACGGCCATGCGATCAAACATGGTGTTAAGCGGGCGGTCGTCGCCCTTGCCGAGGCGCTTGACGGAGGCGTCGGTGTTGACCGCCACCACCAGCGAGGCGCCGAGTTCGCGGGCCTGGGCCAGGTAGGTCACGTGGCCGCGGTGCAGGATGTCGAAGACGCCGTTGGTCAGGACCACCGGCTTGGGCAGGTCCTGGATGCGTTGCTGGAGGGTGGCGCGGGTGCAGAGTTTTTGTTCGAAGGTGGGCATGGTGGTTTCGGTTGCGATGACGCTTGACTTGGGCCCCTGCCTTCGCAGGGGCGACGTGCTGGAGCCGTCGATTTTAACTTGCCCCCGGCGCCCCCGGCTCCGCTTCTTCCTCGATCAGCATCGACAATTCCGCCGGCTTCGATGCGCTGCCGCCCTCCCCCGGCGCCTTGCGGTCGCCCGACAGCTTGATCTGCAGGCGCAGGCCGTTGGCCGAGTCGGCGTTGCGGATGGCTTCTTCGTAGCCGATGTAGCCCTTGTTGTACAGATCGTACAGCGCCTGGTCGAAGGTGCACATGCCGAGCTCGCGCGACTTGGCCATGATTTCCTTGATGCCCTGGAAGTTCCCTTTAAAGATCATCTCGCCGATGGTCGGGGTGTTCAGCAGGATCTCGATGGCGGCCTTGCGGCCCTTGCCGTCCTCGGTGCGCACCAGGCGCTGCGAGACGATGGCGCGCAGGTTCGACGACAAATCCATCAGCAGCTGGTTGCGGCGCTCTTCCGGGAAGAAGTTGATGATGCGGTCCATGGTCTGGTTGGCATTGTTCGCGTGCAGCGTGCCCAGGCACAGGTGGCCGGTTTCGGCAAAGGCGATCGCGTGCTCCATCGTTTCGGTATCACGGATCTCGCCGATCAGGATCACGTCCGGCGCCTGGCGCAGCGTGTTTTTCAGCGCGTTGTGCCAGGAATGGGTGTCGACGCCGACTTCGCGGTGCGTGATCAGGCAGTTTTTATTTTTGTGGACGTATTCGACCGGGTCCTCGACCGTGATGATGTGGCCGGCCGAGTTGGCGTTGCGGTAATCGATCATCGCCGCCAGCGTGGTCGACTTGCCGGAACCGGTGCCGCCGACCACCAGCACCAGGCCGCGCTTGGTCATGACGACGTCCTTCAGCACCTCGGGCAGCTCGAGCTTCTCGAAATTCGGAATTTCCGACGCGATGGTACGCACCACCATGCCGACGCTTTGTTGCTGCACGAAGACATTGACGCGGAAACGGCACACGCCAGGGAGCGGAATGGCAAAATTGCACTCCATCTCGGCTTCGAACTCGGCGCGCTGGCGCTCGTTCATCAGCGACAGGGCCAGTGCGCGCGTGACCTCGCTGCTCAGGCGCTGGTTGCTGAGCGGCTTCATGGCGCCCTGGTACTTCATGCTGGGCGGGAAATCCGCGGAAATGAACAGGTCGGAACCGCCCTGCTGATGCATGACGGTGAGCAGTTTATGGGTGTAAGCCTGGGCTTCGGCGGGCCCGAAAGTCGACGACATGGAGATATGCCTTTATGATAACGGATAGATTCCACCGAGCAACATCGTCGGCTTGCCCATTATATCGGCAGGTTTAACGGTAAAATATACCGATGTGCCCGAATTTGCGGCAACCGTGTCATCCGACATACGGTTTGCCCCATGCAGACCCAATACGTCCATGACCCTGACCGAACTGAAATACATCGTTGCCGTTGCGCGTGCCAGGCATTTCGGCCACGCTGCCGAAGCCTGTTTCGTTGCCCAGCCGACCCTGTCCGTCGCCATCAAAAAACTCGAGGACGAACTCGGCGTGACGCTGTTCGAGCGCGGCGGCTCCGAAGTCTCCGTCACGCCGCTCGGCGCCCAGATCGTGGCCCAGGCCGAGCGCGTGCTCGAGCAGACCGCCGCCATCAAGGAGCTGGCCAAGCAGAACAAGGACCCGCTGTCCGGACCGCTGCGCCTGGGCGTGATCTACACGATCGGCCCCTACCTGCTGCCGCCGCTGGTCAAAAACCTGATCGACACGGTGCCGCAGATGCCGCTGGTGCTGCAGGAGAATTTCACCGTCAAATTGCTGGAACTGCTGCGCCAGGGTGAACTCGACGCCGCCATCATGGCGCTGCCGCTGCCCGAGCACGGCATGTCGGTGCAGGCGCTGTACGACGAGCCCTTCGTGGTGGCGATGCCGAAGCAGCACCCCTGGGCCAGCCGCAGCGAGATTTCGGCCGAAGACCTGAAAAGCGAAACCATGCTGCTGCTGGGTACCGGCCACTGCTTCCGTGACCAGGTGCTGGAAGTCTGCCCGGAGATGGCGCGCTTCTCGTCGGGACCCAACAATGGCATGCAGCGCACCTTCGAGGGCTCGTCGCTGGAAACGATCCGCCACATGGTGGCCAGCGGCATCGGCCTGACCGTGCTGCCGCGCGCCTCGGTACCGAGCATGAAGGACCCGAACGGCATGCTGACCTTCGTGCCCTTCCAGGATCCGGCGCCGTCGCGCCGCGTGGTCATCGTCTGGCGCAAGAGCTTTACGCGCAAGGCGGCGATCGATGCGGTGGTGAATGCGGTGGCCGATTGCGGGTTGCCGGGGGTGGAGATGGTCAAGTTGCAGGCTGCGGCTTAGAGCGGTGGCGCGTCGTCCCCGCGAAGGCGGGGACCCAAGTTTTGCGCAAACCACTAAGCGAGGAACTTGGACCCCTGCCTTCGCAGGGGCGACGTTTCCGGCAATGCCGGGAACGACGTGCCAGCTCGACAAGTTACAATTCGGCTTTGCAGTTTTTCAACCGAATTCGCTTATGAACAAGCTGGCGCTCTACTTCCGCCTGATCCGTGCCGACAAACCGATCGGCATCCTCCTGCTGTTGTGGCCCACCCTGTGGGCCTTGTGGATGGCATCAGGCGGCCATCCCGATCCGATGGTGGTGGCGATCTTCGTCATCGGCACCGCCCTCATGCGCTCGGCCGGCTGCGCCATCAACGACTACGCCGACCGCGACTTCGACCGCCACGTCAAGCGCACCGTCGACCGCCCGCTGACCAGCGGCCGCATCAAGGGCTGGGAAGCGGTCATGGTGGCGGCGGTGCTGGCGATCGTCTCCTTTTTGCTGATCCTGCCGCTGAACACCTTGACCAAAGAACTGTCGGTGGTGGCGGTGATCGTGGCCGGCAGCTACCCGTATTTCAAGCGCTTCTTCGCGATTCCCCAGGCCTACCTCGGCATCGCTTTCGGCTTCGGCATCCCGATGGCTTTCGCAGCGGTGCAGAACACGGTGCCGGCGGTGGCCTGGTGGCTGCTGGTCGCCAACGTATTCTGGGCCGTGGCCTACGACACCGAGTACGCCATGGTCGACCGCGACGACGACATCAAGATCGGCATGCGCACTTCGGCCATCACCTTCGGCCGTTTCGACGTCGCCGCGGTCATGCTGTGCTACACGGTGGCGCTGGGCATCGACCTGGTGTGCGGCTGGATGCTGGGCCTGCGCTGGTGGTTCGTGGCCGGCGTCGTCGTCGCGGCCGGCATGGCGCTCTACCACTACACGCTGATCCGCGGACGCGACCGCATGCGCTGCTTCGCCGCCTTCCGCCATAACAATTGGCTGGGGGCCGCACTGTTCGTTGGCGTCGCACTGGATTATGCTTTACGATAACATTGTCCGAAACGCAAACATTCAAGAGGCTTACCATGATCGAAAAAATCCCGACCCAAAGCGGCACCCGCGACCAGCTGCTGTCCGACCTGAAATCCTTCGTCCAGGACGCCGAAGTATGGCTGCGCAACAGCGGCCAGCTGACCGGCGACGAACTGAAGGCGGCCAAGGCCAAGTTCGAGCGCACCGTCGTCAAGGCCAAGGATGACATCATCCGCATCGAGGAAGCCGCCGTCGAGAAAGCCAAGGTTGCCTACAAGGCCACCGACGAGTATGTGCAGGAAAATCCGTGGAAAGCCGTCGGCGTCGGCGCTGCCGTCGGTGTCGTGATCGGGCTGCTGCTCGGCCGTAAATAATGGCAATCCTGGCGGCCGCGGGCCGCATCGCCGCCACCGTGGTCGCCATGGTCGGCACGCGGCTCGAGCTGGCCGCCGTCGAATTCCAGGAAGACGCGCGCCGCCTGCTCGGCTACCTCGCGTGGACGCTGCTGGCAGTGTTCCTCGCGGCCGGCGCCTTCATGCTGGTGGCGCTGTTCGTGATCGTGCTGTTCTGGGACGACTACCGCCTGCAGGCGATTGCCGGGATGGCGATCCTGTTCGCGGCCGCCGCCAGCCTGATCCTCATGAAGGTGAAGTCCGGCCTGAACAACCAGGCCTCGCTGTTCTCGAGCACGCTGGCCGAACTGCGCAACGACGTCGCCTACATCCGCGGCCACGGCGCCGCTGCGCAGTCTGCACCCGTGGAGGCCACCCATGACTGATGCAAGCACCAAACCAAGCCTGGCGGCACGCCGGCGCCAACTGATCGAACGCTGCGCCGAGCAGCGCACCGGCCTCGCATTCGAACTGCAGGCGCTGCGCCCGTCCGCCATCATCGACAACCCGGTGGCCGGCTATGTTGCCAGTCACCGCAAGCTGGTGTTGGGTGGGCTGGCCGCCGTCATCGGGCTGGCGTTCACGCGCAAGAAGCGTTTGGGTGGCATCGTCGCGTCGGCGATGTCGGCTTGGCGCGTGGCGCAGGCCGGGTTGGGGATGCTGGCGCGCTACCGCGGCTGACCCAGCTCGTCCCCCAACTCGCGCCCGCGCGCCTGCGCCGCCTTCATCGCCGCGACGATCGCCTCCTTGACGCCGGCCGCTTCCATGCTGGTGATGGCCGCATGCGTGGTCCCGCCCTTCGAGGTCACGCGCTGGCGCAGCACCTCGAGCTCTTCGTCCGACTGCGCCGCCAGCCTTGCCGCGCCCATGAAGGTGGCCAGCGCCAGCTGCTTGCCCTCTTCCGGCGCCAGGCCCATTTCGCTCGCGGCCTGCTGCATCGCTTCCAGGAAGTAGAACACGTAGGCCGGGCCGCTGCCCGATACTGCCGTCACTGCGTCGATCTGGCTTTCATCGTTCAGCCACAGCGTATCGCCGACCGCGCGCATGACGTCGTCGGCGAGTTCCTTCTGTTCCTCGCTCACGTCGGCCATCGCCACCAGGCCGGTGATGCCCTTCTTGATCAACGCCGGCGTATTCGGCATCGCGCGCACGATGGCGCCATAGCCGTCCAGCCAGCGCGCCAGGTCGGCGCTGCGGATGCCGGCGGCGATCGACAGCAGCAGCGGCCGTCCCGTGAGTTGCGATTGGAGCTGGGCCGCCACCTCGCGCATCTGCTGCGGCTTCACGGCCAGCACGATCACGCTGCTGGCCGCCACCGCGTCGCCGATGCTTGAGGCCGTGCTCACGCCGTACTGGGTATGCAGCTTGTTCAGGGCTTCCGGGTTCAGATCGACCACGTGGATGTCGCCGGGTTGCGGCACCTTGCCCACCAGGCCCGCGATGAGGGCGGTGGCCATGTTGCCGCCGCCGATGAAACTGATCTTCATGAGGTTCCCTTATTCGTAAGTGCGCGAGCCGAAGATCGCACTGCCGACACGGACGATGGTCGAGCCTTCCAGCACGGCCGCGCGCATGTCGCCCGACATGCCCATCGACAGCGTGTCGAGGAAGATGCCGGCATCGATGATGTCCTGGGCCAGCGCGCGCAGGCGCGCGAACGGGGCGCGCTGCAGGTCCGGGTCGTCTTCCGGCTCCGGAATCGCCATCAGGCCGCGCAGGCGCAGGTTCGGCAGCTTGGCCACTTCGCGCGCGAGGTCCAGCAATTCGGCAGGATGGGCGCCGCTCTTGCTCGCTTCGCCGCTGATGTTCACCTGCAGACAGATGTTCAGCGGACCGCGTTCGGCGGGACGCTGTTCGGACAGGCGCTGGGCGATTTTCAGGCGCTCGACCGTGTGCACCCAATCGAAATGGGTCGCGATCGGGCGCGTCTTGTTCGACTGGATCGGCCCGATGAAATGCCATTCCAGCGGCATCCCGGGTCGCGCTTTTGCGACAGCCGCGATTTTATCGACGCCCTCCTGCAGATAATTTTCGCCAAAGGCGCGGTGGCCGGCATCGACCGCTTCCAGCACCGCTTCAGGGGGAAATGTCTTGGAAACGGCCAGCAACTGGACGGTGGAACGCGGCCTTGCGGCGGCCTGGCAGGCGGTCTGGATTGTCGCTTCGACAGCTTGCAAGTTCCCGGCGATTGTGGACATAATGGTTTTCTACAGGAAATATTTTTTGCTCTGCGCTGAACGCCGAACCAATATCGTCGTTCCCGCGAAGGCGGGAACCCAAGTGCTGCATGCGCTGACGATACGCCAGCAAACTTGGGTCCCCGCCTCCGCGGGGACGACGTTGACTATGCAGCACAAGGATTATAACTAAATGGACATCTCGGAACTCCTCGCATTCTCGGTAAAGAACAAAGCCTCGGACCTGCACCTCTCGGCCGGCCTGCCGCCGATGATCCGCGTGCACGGCGACGTGCGCCGCATTAACCTGCCGCCGCTCGAGCACAAGGACGTGCACGGCATGATCTATGACATCATGAACGACGGCCAGCGCAAGCAGTACGAGGAAGTGCTGGAGTGCGACTTCTCGTTCGCGATTCCCGGC
>Ga0265797_10008319_pt1 | contig 13858 bp, 12 predicted proteins | sample P2T30metagenome_FD_192433 | JGI IMG/M metagenome (GOLD analysis project Ga0265797, IMG submission 192433) | Plant litter microbial communities from East Loma Ridge, Irvine, California - P2 T30 | ecosystem: Environmental > Terrestrial > Plant litter > Unclassified | place: USA: California... | reverse complement strand
GAAGCCGCAGCCGTAGTATGCACCGAAGTCGGAGAGGAAGTTGCTCTTCCGACTACGATGCTGAAGAGTGGGTAGACAGCGGCATCGGAGCGAGCATCGCCGGTGACGACAGGCCGGCAAACATCAAGGAGGCGTCCGATGACGAAGGAGATGTGCTCAATGGTGTGTTTGACTATGTTTGCATATAACCGTTGCGTTACTGACATGCCTAGTGGGCCTCTCTCGTAATCCAACCGAAGACCCTCGCGACGCCCGCCGGAAACAATCACAAGGCGCTCGCCGCTCTAGCTCCGTCCAGCAGCTCCAGCAGCCTTCGAGACCCGCTACTGGCTCAGACCGCACTCGCAACCCCTCGCAACCTTTCTCGCCCGAAGAACTCGAGATTGCACTACAAAGGTCCCATCTCGAGGCCACGAAAGAGGAGTCGGACAAGAGTGCCAGCGAGAGTCCATTCGAGGACTTTGACGACCCAAGCCCTTTCCTGAGGCCGCGCGGTGGATCCATCTACGTACCATACAACGGTCAAGGCACGCCTCCAAAGCTGCCCTTCTGGGGCACTGCATACCCCTCGTGCGACGACGCACCGTCCAGAGGCCATTTCTCGAGACGGGCGTCGGTTTTCCTAGAAAATGAAGACGGCTCTTGCACCCCGCAGTACGATCGCCGCGAATCTTTCTTCGTCCCAATGAACGCCCCGGGTCTGACGCAAGCACGTCAGATCTCCGTCTCCGACTCCAGTTCCGCTGAGGACGAATGCGTATGTCCGCCTCAAGTTGCCGAAGCTCCGCAACGCAAACCCCAGCCCTGCGCTCCTTGTGACGCCATTGCCGCGATCCTCGCGAGGCCTGATTGATTTCTCTCTGCATTAGCGTTCACTTCACATTGTCGATATTCGATGCATTCGGTCTGTACATATTGTCCATTGCATTTCTCGGCGTTACTCCATGTAAGAACCCTCTGATCGGTTCCATGTTTACAAGCCAGGCTTGGCTTTTTCTCCTTCACGTTCTGGGCTGGAATGTCTCATAGACTACATCTGACATCGTCAACGGTTTCACTTTCACGTCATCACATAATGAAGTTCTTCAAATTCTTCACATCTTCAGTCTTAGTCACGTTTGAGCTCCGTCTCGTGTCTGTGCGATCACAGGTGTACTCCTATTACTCCGTAATAATAATTCACGAGTTCACAATACACATGCGATTCAACAATGTCTGACTTGAAGATCGTTATGCGTCGGCAGCACGCGCTCAATCACTCAACAGTGAGCGACGTGCAGTCTTCGGAGCCGGCCACAGCCACCCACGTGCACCCCAGCTGCCAGCGATCATCACAACCTGCATTGCCTGCACCGTCACTCGCTGAGCCTCACTCTGCGCATCCCAGCCACGAAAAGAAAGAATCACCCACTCCCCAATGGCCATCAAACACGACGTCTATCCTCGCCCAGAACACGCGTCGCATTGCGTCGTCGCGTTGTTCTTTCTCCTTTACCGCTCTAATTGCACAGGTCGTCGTCGCGCGTGCACGGCTCCGATCAGCTCTGATCAACATCAATGTTCCTTTTTTCCCTTTTGTCTCGTCTCCTCCCACGCGGTGCGGCGGTGGTCTAAGTGCTCAACTCCACATTTACACTTATGCATTGCAGCTCAACGCGCGCGTGAAGGTTTGTACGGTACGGGACTCCGGAAGTATTGGCATGTACAGTAACAGGGTCCTGTCAACCGCTTTTTCCTTTTACCTTTTTGCGCCGCCTACGCCCGATGCACGATGCAGACGCGCGCTCGGCCCACTTTGCCCGTTCCTCGTTGTTTTCGTAGGTTCGTGGGGGCGGGCGGTTTTTATTGATAGATGGATTTGCAGCTTGCCTACCTAGGCGTATGTTGCACGTTATGCTGGATGCGTTGTAGTATAATGTGTTACCCCGGGATACATCTAAACCTATTCTAGATCCAAGGAAGATTGTTTCTAGCAACGAACCAGTAGAAAACCTCCCATGGAAGAAACCTTCGATATGCAGATGCAGGATAGATAGTCACGCCATGAGTGCAGTGGAAGAAGTTTGCGCTGCCGGTCCTTCCGTTGGGAAGGATGGAGGATAGGGATACACCCTCATCGATTCGCCAGGGAACACTCATCCCGAATTGAGCAGGTGCATCCTTCCTCCTCCATTATTCCTACAGTGTGGAACAAGTGGAACGCAGTGCGGAATGAAATAGGCGGGCAGATCGCACGATGATGCGAGTCGTGAGCGGCACGGCATACATAGCACAAAGGACGGCTTACCTCTTACGTACAACCGCTTAGTCGCTCCCCTCTGCTCCTCAAGTGCTTCGCGTTTTCTAGGCCAGCGATTCGTCTGCGAGCGCGCCACCCCACCCCGCGCTTGTTCCTCTCGGCGGACTGGGCGAAAATCGTCCCTGACGTAATGTCTCCCCTGCTTTCCGCCATGAATGCCGCCGAGCGTAGGAATGAGCAAGTGCAAGATGGCCTAATCCTTGGCCGGCCTGGCGTGGTTTTTTTGGGTTGCCCCCCCCCCCCGGTGGGTAACTTACCGCCGGGTTACTTGCTTTGCGCGAGGTCGTGGGGTGGGTGCTGCGGAAGGTTTTCTGAGTCGTGAATATTGGGGCCTACGCGTCTGCATGCGGTTTTTTGGGCTACACACAAAATTCGATGATGGGATCCTGTTGGGTAGGCGCTGTGGCGAGGAGACTCGGATCGCTCGGAGAAGGATGGGGTAAGCGGTGCTGGGAATAAGGGTGGGATGATGGATATAAAGATGAGGATGGGTGCTTGGGTGATGTAAGATGGGTGGTGTGTGTGTGTGTGCCACCGGGAGAGTGTGAGCGCAATAGCGTCACATTCCATGGTTGTCACGATGGTTACATGAATGTCGCCGGATGATCTCTTTGGACTCAAAGGGTGATGTGATGTGATGTGATGTCAGACGGTGACTGATAGTTTCCATTTCGCTGGAACCTGGGTTTGGCTTCGTATCATATGTATGCAGGGCAATCTTATGTATCAGATTTGGGATCTCCTGGAAGGTATACTAGATAATCTGCCTCCTTATAAGGGTAAAAAGAAGCATTCCTGACATATGGTACTAGCAATGTATGAAGTGATTGAACTCGCGGTAGGCTCTTGATCAGATCCGATTATCAGATTACATGAACCACAGTCTGGAAACCTGCGAATACACAACGCGCCAACGAGACAGTGGAGAGAATGCGGAAGATGTGGTAGATGTTAATGAAAGCAGCGGGTACGAATACTGCAGCCTGAACTCAAGTCGATGTTCTTGATACTTGTCAAGTTGGGTGTAGAGTGCAAGACGGCTTTCCTGGGCAAGGGCGCTGACCCGTGTCGGGACTAACATGGTTGTGGCTCGCTCTGCCTTGTATCAGGCCTTAGCCGTCATGGCGACGTTACACTGACGTCCAGTCTTCGTCTGTAGCACAGGTACATCAAGTCTCTTCCTTCATTCTTGTTAACGGAATATGAGACCTTGAGCTCCATCTTATGCTCGACAACGCATCTGCACGACAATAGTACGGCCACGATGTATGTGACGTAGAAAACAATCGGAGCTGTTGATATCATTTATCGGGGAAAGAATCATCGACAATATGCTGACCGAGGATAGTTCTCTCCAGCTTCCTGGCTAATGAAAAGCTACGCGCAGGTCAGCCAAAGTACCCAAACACTGTCGCGCGCATGCGACAGCTGCGAACGACAGCACGCAGACGAATCGTCCTCCTCATCCTCAGCCAACAGTTCGCGCATCTTTGGAAATGCTCGGTGAGGTAATCCAGCATACGTGCTCGACAGTAGCGCGAACCGGGAGGTGCGGAGATGATTGAATCTCGAACCAGTGCGCGCCAATGGGAGTCCTTCCGAAGCGCGTTACGATGGTACGATCATCGCCACGCACCCCAACGCCTCGCTCTTACCAGACTATGTCTCGCGGCCCGCCGTTGCGAATGGTCGGTGCAGGCACAGCTCGCAGTAAACATGGCAACGAGAGCAGCGGAGACCCTGGTGCCAGCCCAGCGCGGGAAATGAGCCCACGACAGTGCCCATCTCGCACCACAAAAACCTCGTGAAAAGCTGCAGACTCTGGACAAACATTCCCGCATCCGGGCACCTGTCGCACTCAAACTCCACACGGCACAGGCAAGACTATGCCCGCCCCTCGTTAGTCGTCCGACGCTTTACTGCTTCGCTGCAAGCTGCCCGATATCGCCATGCGCCGAGATGCGCCATTGACGGCAGAGGCCCAGCTCCTAGCCCCACTTTGGCTGCCCGAGCCGACGACTGTGAGAGCGAAACACCAGGACAAAGTCCAGCACATCGAGGTCACGCACCTGGAATACGACTATGACATCTCGTCTTTAGCGCTGGGTTTTGTTCCGTTCCCTTTTACATCTGGTGGCGGCGTTACCTATAACACAATGGACGCTCCCGAGGCGCGCAGGTTCTCGACGAGCACGGCTGAGCGCGTCGGCTTACTTAGGGCGCACGAAAACGCGGCGAAGCAGAATCAATATGGCGCGATTCCGGATCCCTCTGAGATTGAGAGTCTGCTGGGCGGAGATGGGACGACAGAAGAGCTAGGAACCACGGCGGGGCAGGAAGCCAAGTTGCTGCTGAAGTACAGCGTTCCGTTGATGGGGACGTACCTGCTGCAGTACTCATTCAGTTTGGTGACGATATTCGTCGTAGGGCATAGTAAGTCTTTGAAACACAGATCCCATCAGATGCAAGCTGACTCTTATTCTGCATAGTCGGAACGGATGAGCTTGGTGCGGTCTCTCTTGCCACAATGACAGCCAACATCACCGGACTAGCAATCTACGAAGGATTGGCCACATCATTAGACACTCTCTGTGCGCAAGCTTATGGTTCCGGGAAGAAGACCATGGTAGGACTCCACCTTCAACGCATGATCCTCTTCATGTTAGCTGTGACCATCCCCATCGGAGCAATCTGGCTGTGTTCAGGTTGGATTCTGGCCGCCCTGGTTCCCGAGAAGGCAATTGCGCATCTCGCTGGATACTACCTCTCGTTACTCCTCGCAGGAGCACCAGGATATGCCATCTTTGAAGCAGGCAAGCGGTTCACGCAAGCACAGGGCCTGTTCAACGCTTCGCTCTTTGTCTTGCTCATTGCGACGCCTATCAATATAGCTCTGAACTATATTTTCGTCTTCGTTTTGGACTGGGATCTCACGGGTGCCGCTCTTGCGACTGTCATATCCAACAACCTCCTACCATTACTGCTTTGGATTTACGTATACTTTGTTAACCCCTCCTCGCTGGAATGCTGGGGCGGCTTCACGAAGGATGCGTTCACCCATTGGGGGCCAATGGCAAAACTCGCGATTCCAGGTATCGTCATGGTTGAGACCGAGTGGCTGGCTTTCGTAAGTTTCACGCACTGCATGCTCGGATATGGAGCACATGCTAATCATCTAGTAGGACATTCTTACCTTCTCCACAAGCTATCTTTCCACAGCTCACTTAGCAGCGCAGTCAATCGTCATGACTCTAGCAGTAGCCATCTACCACGTCCCCTTCTCCGTCGGCGTAGCCGTCTCAACCCGCCTGGGCAACCTAATCGGCGCTGGCTCCCTCTCCGCCGCCCGCACCGCCACAAAAACGTACATACTAACCTTCCTCGCCATCGGCCTAATCGACTTCGCCTTCCTAACCGCCTGTCGAAACGTCCTTCCCAAAGCCTTCACCAGCGACCCGGAAGTCGTCAGCATAGTTGCCACCGTACTGCCCCTCCTCGCTGCTTTCCAATTCGCGGATTCCACAACCGCACTCGTAAACGCCTTGCTCCGCGGACTGGGTAAACAAAATATCGGCGGCTGGTGCAATCTCTTTGTGTACTATGTTATTGCGGTGCCGTTGGCGCTTTTCCTTTGTTTCAAGCAGGATATGAAGTTGGTGGGGCTTTGGACTGGGTGTGCGGTGGGTTCGAGCTGCATTACGATATCTGAGGGTATTTATATGAAGTTTTATAATTGGGATAAGGCGATTGATGATGCAAGGGAGAGGCAGGAGTAGCCTGCTTTGCAAGGGTTGGCCTAGAGAGGAGATACGAAGAGAGGGTGATTCAGAGGTAGACGTGGGACATGTGTAGATCCGTGTCAATGATAAAAGCGAAAGTGCACAATCTCGCCCGAGGAGATAAGTATACACCCTAGAGCATACATTGACGTTGGGTCACCGAATCTGCAAGTTCCCGTCTTCGTGTAGACCGTAGACCGTAGACCTGTTCAATTTTCCCCGTGCATAAGGTGAGATAACGATCTTGAAGAGATGCGTACTCAATACAATGTTAATACTATGAGCGATGTACTCGCTGCCGAGTCAGATGATTAAGGCCTGTATGTGCTATGCTAGGTATCTACACTTAAGTCCAAGTGGGAATTCCATGAACCCATGTCGCCGAGCGCTCTTTCCGACAAAATCCGAAGAACCAACATGAACGCTACACAAAGAAAACAACATGCGGCTTGCCAATAACAAAGATCCCGCTATTGTCGTCGAATTGATAAAATCGGTAGAAGCATGCCCTCCCAACTTCACGTTGTAACATGCTGCCGTTGACAAGAACAAATTCCAACCCTATCTATCGACGAGCGAACTCAATATCTCCCTTGCGAGCCGGCTTAATGTTCGGGTCATACCACCAAACACACACAATAAGCGTAATCATCATAGGCAAGAAGTCGTAAACATAAATCGGCCACTCGTGCGACAGCAGATAACCATCCTATATCCATCCATTAGCAGTGTACTCAACCAACCAATCGAAAGGACAGAACAATATATACCTTGCCCATCGCATACTCAATAACCCTACAAAGGTTACGAATAGTAATGCACACACTAGCCGCATACAAAAACCAGATCAACTTCGTCCACGGAATATCCGCCGACGCAGCTGTAGGTCCCTTTTGGAGTCTTACGTGCCAGATACCCGCTACGACGACGAAGAAGCCGAAGATGAGGATTTGGAGAATGAGGCCGCCGAGGATGATGTTTTCGCCGCGTTTGAAGCCGTCGGCGTCCGAGGCGGATACGAGCATGCCGGCGCCACCGCCTTGGATCATACTAGGATATTATGTTAGCATGATGGATGACTGATGAGAGTTGCGTTGTGTTGTGTTGTTTTTTGGGGACGTACAAGCAGAGAATGTCGCCGCCAACAAAGAGCTTGGTCAACCAGTTTACGCGGATCAACGAGTACTCAGCAGAGTCTGTGCGGCGAATGAGGCGACCGAGGATCATGTAGATGGAAGCTGCGAAGAGGATGGGTGCGAGGAGGATGAGCGTGGATTGGATGATGTACGGGGTTTTGTTCTCGGTGTCGTTGTGGGCTGCGGCTCGGGCGGAGTAGCCTATGGCTTCGCACTGGAGTGGGTGTTAGCATGTGTTTTCTTGGGTTAAGCAGCTTTTGTAACCAGAAGCTGGAGGGGTGGAGGGGGGATTGAATACATACCAGAGCTCCGATGACGAAGGGTATGCAGAACCATGTCCTGTTCTTGACAAGGCGGTATGTGTGGATGAAGAACAGTATGAACATGATCACGGCAGTAATGGCGCCGGCCGCGATGGTAGGTGTGTACGGCCAGAGTACGTACTCTGGTATCGCGTTTGAGTCGTCTACTGGTCCCGGTGTCGACATCTTGGGTGGGAGGAAGGGGGTTTGAGGCAAGAGCCCTTGTGGTACCACGGAATCAAATTGAACAGTTGTGGCAATGTGTTTGGAAGATTGGGAAGTGTCCGTGGTAATACACTGTTGGACTGTTGGTATGTGGACTGAGGCTGGCTGATGGAGAAGAGTATAGCAACGTCTTTATGTATAGAAGTCATAACGAGAAGCCGCGGGGCACAGCCCACCTAGCGTATCCCGTATCTAGAGTCCCTGGACCCGTACGTAGATTGCCCGAGCAACGTTCCCGCCTTCTGTTGGGAGCGTAGACATTTCGGATAGAGAAGGAGAAGGATCTGTGCATACGACTAGCGCGTCCAGATACGACGCGCCAATCGCATTGCTGCCCGAATACTGAGCTCCACCTTTTTTGTTCTTTCCTCGAACATCCTACATTAGTTCCTCGCGTGTAGTGGTGTCAAACACGGGGTAGCAGGAGGAAGTCTTCAATGTCGCTTCTAGAATACGTCGTAAATCTTGACGTGGTGCGTGCAAGTAGATAAGTCGGCTGCTTCGCACGTTTCGCACAGCCTCCCCCTGATAACTATCATCGCTTCGAATGGTCGTGTTCTACGCTGACCAGCCAAGTCCTGTAAAGGTAGTCTACCTGATCAGTCAACATGCGGATACTCGAGCCTAGCCTGATTCCACTTACGACACAAGACTTCGTCAAGCCAGCCACACATTCTTCGCAAGCATATCCCAAAGCAGTCTGGTGGAAGGAATAATCAATACTGATTTGGCGTAGGGATGTTGTTTCGATGCAATAGTTGTGCGCAAGCTGGCGGTAATCAAGCATGTTTGCAACCTCCGCGTCTCCGCAACGGGCAGCATAGCCTGCGTCGGAGGATTTGTTCCATGGAGGAACATCTCGCCTTTTGCAGCAGGTCGGGAGCGTACACAGCTCGGCGCACAATGATAAAAATGTCGAATGCCAAGAAAAGTTCCAAGGCTTCATGTCGCATGTCCAGAATATGGTGTCGGCGGAACAGAGCCACCTCGTATCTGCTCCTTGGGCCAATGAAGCCACTGCTTCCACTCGCTAGGGACCATGTGATCCGCGATCTTGAGTATCTGCTCTGCGAGCCCCTCCAGATACCAATAACTCGCTGCCGCTCTGTGCATCATGACCGCGTAATGTGCAAAGATGATTAGAGATCCCGGCTGCTTCTCCGATAGAAGCTCGATATAGCGATTTGAGATGAGGTGGATCCAAATCTTCAGCAACGCGTCGGAAGGCGGCTTATCAGACTTTTCCGCGACCTGGAAGACCAGTTCGAGGATATGGCAGGCAAAGCCATATGCATCCACGATATCGGGAGGATAGACATGATGGACGACCTCCGAGAACTTACGCAGTTGCACAAGTTCAGTATTGGGTGGTTGTTCTTCTGTCATCCAATCAATATCTTTGACGTCGTCCGGAATCATGCGGCCCAACTCGCTCGCCTTCATTTCCGTGTAAAAGCCAGTCACCATGGGCCGTATCCTCCGGGTCAAAACCAGATTAGAAAGCACGCTGTCGAACGCGTGCTCCATATCCGAGTGAGCTGCAACTGAAGCTACACATGCGTGTGGGAATAGGACTCCGGCGAACAGAAGGACCGCTTTGAAGTTCGAATGATCGATGTCGCGAACCGATGTTTGGAAACTAAGTAGAGCTGCGTCATGGTACTTCTCGGCCTGGTACGAGTATTGCGGAGCCTCTTCTGGAGCTGAAGTCCGACTCAGGTGTAGCGCGCTGAGAGCAAGAGCTGCCTGAAGGAGGTAGGGATGATCGAAAGCTGTCTGTATCAGAAATGTCGAGCACACATCCTCAGCATCAGTATTATTCGCTGCGAGGGTTTTGGCGGTGACATTAGTATAGTGACTGCGCACGGAGTCAGTTCAGATTTTTTGATTCTTTCCGTAAGCAGTGAATATGTTCTGGTGACCGAAAGTTATGACCGGTCTTGGAGATAGAGTGAGACACTCTCAAAGCGTCAAGATGGAATTGAAAGGACGTACTGGAGCAACCGTAGTTGAGGTATATTCAGCGTCAAATCAGGCCGGCTGGATGCGCCATTAAGATCGATAGTTCCAAACTCTGGTAATGGTTGCTGATCAAGAGCATTGGCATGACCATCTGTGGATGACGGCGTAAAAGCTGGTGTTCCAGCCGGCAAAGGCGATACGTGGGACGCCTCACGACTCTCGCGGTTGGTGGAAGGCCGGTATTCACACACCGTGCCTTGCTTCACGCAGTTTGCGCAGTTGGGCCTCTGTTCATCGCACTTTGAAGTTTGTTAGTCGCAAGTAGAATTCGTAACTCGAATGGGAAGGCGCACTTTGACATGTCGGCCTTTGCACGGTAAGCAGCCGTTTCGCGACTTCTTATGAGGCTTGCGAGTCTTCGCTCTGTCCATGTTATGTTGTTGATGCGATCATATCGGAGGCTTGTCTGGAGGAACGCGATGGGCAGATTGGACGATCTACGCTTGTGATGCGTCACCCGTCGACGAAACCGGGAGCGGCACTAAGATATGGCCCGTGCACCCGAGACAGCCGTAGCCTACCCGATACAAGCACTCGAAGCACAGTTGTGGCTGTGTTCATCGTCTTGCAAATACTTATAGGGCAATCTGGCTCAAAAGGATAAAAATAGAACTGCATATAGTAGAGATGTACGTGTTTGGCCGTACATACATTTTCACATTCGTAACCAACGTATCTATCATATCAAAAACCTCAGTGGATGTCCACGTCCCACGCTAAGTCGAGCAGAAATGCGTAACGCCAGCGCAATGACTATATTCATGCGATTACTCCTCATCCTCGTCTTCTTCATCCTCAAGGTCCGTCCGCTCAACGATCAGATTACCACTTCGTCCAATGCGCTCCTTGATCGTGCCACCAGTCTTGAGTTCGTACACCTCGCGCGGCATAGGACTGACCAGCTGGAACTTGTACTCATGCTCAAAATCCTTTGGCTCTTCGACCTTCTCCTGTGCGCCTTCTTCAGACTGCAGGATATCGTAGCATTCAACGAACGCGTAGAGTTCCTCGATATGAGCATCCGCGGCGAATTTGCGGACCACACGCTCGGCATTAGGCATGCGAAGACTGATGCGTACGATGTCCTTTTCCTCGGGACTGGGCTCAGAGCGAATTGATGCGGCGCGCCATTTGCGCCATTGGGCGAGGTTTTGTGCGTATCGTTCAATGGCTTGTTCGCGCTCAAGTGCTTCCTTTTCTTCTCGGGCTTTCCGCTCCGCTTCCTCCTTCTTCTTGCGCGCCTTTTCTCGGTCCGCTGCAAGTGAGCGTTCATATGCGCTGTTCTGTTGTTCTCGGATATTCCTTGTCGCCTGCTGTTCAGCGCGCTGACTGCGTACGCGATTCAGCGGCTCTGTGTGTTGCTGCATCGCCTGTCTTAGCTTTGCGATGTACTGCTGTGGAGTTGTAGGACCGGCTACGCGCGCCGCGATGCCCATAGCTGTCGACGACACTTGCGGTGTGTGTACGATAAGGCCAGTAAAAGGAAACTTCGTGCACGATAGCGCAGCAGAAACCTGGTATGCCTCCGAATCTTGCACATTGCCCGCCCACAGTATTATATTGTTCTCGGGGTTCCGTACAAACTCCACGACCTCTGGTGCGAGAAGTGTGTCCTTTATGAAAGAAGACGTCTCATCGTGCTCGGGACTGACCAGCACGACCATCAGGAATTGTAGGTTCTTCTTGGCCAGATCGAAGGCTTGCGCGTATCCGCTCTCGAAGAACGGCAGGGTGTGGCTTCCATATTCCTCCTCGAACTCGCGGATGAACCGCGCCGCTGTATCTCGTGGGTTCAAAGGTCGGCGTCCGCTTGCGCTGCGTTGAGAGGCGGGTGTGTTGATATTGCTAGCCGTCACCCTCCCCCATGCGCGGGGTAGGAAGGGGAATAGCCAGCCTAATAGTCGGAAAGACTTCGCGAATAACGAGTACACGAGCGAGAATGGCGCAAAGAATATCGCAAGCACCAGCGGAACTTGTGTGGTGACCTGGCTTTCTGGCTGCGGGACCACCCTCGGCGCAGGCTCTATCCTGACTCTCCTCCCACTACTTGTTGAGGATCGTGGTGAAGCAAAACCATTCAACAGTGTCTCTTGTCGGCGGATGTCTTGGGGCGGTGGTAATTGAGCGGCGGCGGCAGCGACTGGGTCTTCGGTCGGTTCGCCGTCGAAGAAGCGGGTTACTGCTATGTTGACATTCCATTGCGCGCGCTGGAGAATTGGTATCGCGTCGGACGTCGCTTGATCGGTAACGGCGGTGTATTGCTGGAGTGCGGCTTGCTGGTCGGCTGTGAGGGATGCGATGTCCACGCCGCTGTCCGCCATCGTAGGTATTCGGCTTGTCTGATTCTAGATTGAGGTTTTGAGTTGTGTGTGATCGGATGCCAGATTCTGCGACAGAGGTTTATATCGGAAAGGACTGTAGTGTGGAAATGTGATGTAGGGTGAAAGTCTTGGTCTACGTGTTGCCTTTACAGCGGCGATGATGTAGCGGTGGTCGGAGCTTACGCTCGAACTACGGGACAAAGGTGAGGCTAACCTTGAATGATCAGCCTTCGCCACGGAACACTAATAACCCACGGGGTAGTTGGTGAATCAGCATTGTTGCGATTGCTCTCCTAACAACTATAGGATGGGTGATAGAGGCTGCCGCCTAATATCGTGGATGCTACATACCGAATCTCCAGGCCACCCATGGATGTTCTGAACCCGCTTGCTAAGTACGCGCGCCGAGTCACATTCCAAGGTTTGCAGCAGTGTCATCCATTTATCACAACTATTTGCGCACGATCAACGATCTCAGAGTTCGAAATAGGCTCTTTGGTTTTTGGCAACCATGTCGGAAGGTTTCCGCCATGGTTCCAAAAATATTCGTTCCATAACTAAGCCTATTTGAATCCTAATCTGCAGCAAGATATGCCATCCTCACGTGCAAATAGTCAGTTCGCATGTCAGTAAACAACAGCTTCCAATATCAGCAATGCTCAGCCAAGGTGCATCATGCATCTCTCCAGAATTATTGTGGTTCAAGACACCTGGTAAGCCACGCCCGTAACCGATGAAGCCACCGCTGGTCCTGTTGGTAGCAATCAGGTAGCCACAGCTACACGACGTTGAGCGGAACCTTTTTAATGTGTATCAGAAATCGAGGATCATGGACTAAGCGCTTCACTTCATCACCTTATCTCAGTGATGTACCTACACTCTTACAACCAGTGCCAAAGCGCACTCGACCCAGCTGAAACCAATAAATAGTAGAGCCCCACTAAGCATCGTTACCAATGCACAGAAGCGTGGTGTCATTCCTGACCCGCACTGGCTGCGGACTCGGCCAGTCTACCCCTCCAGGCCCACCATTGCCCACCACATAGCCAAAATTCATGCATTGCCCAAGAACATAGTGTTACCCTTTGGACTTTTTGCCATCAATCCTGTTGTAACAGGCCCGCTTGGCGTAAGTTTGACTGTTCATCCAACTGCATGAAACATGTCCTAACAACCTCAATAGCAAGCGGTAAGGCGTCGCACTTGTAATGCGAAGATCACTCGTTCGGTAAGCTTCAACTCATGAGTTCCACACTTCGAATTCCCCTTCTAACAGTCCTCTAGATTCGGGTAGTGGGCATAACACAACTTCTTTTTTTTTGTCATCGCATTTCGAGGTCTCTTAACATAGAGAGAGCTCCGCCCTTTTTTGCTCGCGGGGAAGAAGTATAATTCTTCGTTATAGCTTAGAGAGCTATTATATGGTGTCTGCCTATTCCACAGATTTTGTTTTGCTCCGTACCTTGACAACATGCTCCACAACTTCGCTCTGTCTATGCGATGGCGCGCTTCTCCTTCCATTCATTAGCATCAATAAAGCTTCTTGTCGTAAGTGTAACATCGATGACCAATGAAATATGTGTCTGTTTTGATTCATTCATTTGTTCATTCATTTAGCAGCATCAAAGCTGAGGGTATCTATCTCCAGCTGTTGAAAGGCCAGATTCTACTTTTTTGTCTTACGCCAGAAAACACCTTCATGATGCCTCGACGAAGCCGATACCTAGCTGCGCACATCGATGTGCAGTCGCTAGGTACGGCAAGCACGAACCTG
>Ga0265797_10008318_pt1 | contig 13859 bp, 13 predicted proteins | sample P2T30metagenome_FD_192433 | JGI IMG/M metagenome (GOLD analysis project Ga0265797, IMG submission 192433) | Plant litter microbial communities from East Loma Ridge, Irvine, California - P2 T30 | ecosystem: Environmental > Terrestrial > Plant litter > Unclassified | place: USA: California... | reverse complement strand
AGTTCTGGCTCCTTATTGGAACGCTTGCCACTTTTTCTTTAGACGTTCAAGAGGTTTTTGCTCGACTGAGATTCATTGTGCCTGGACTCCTTGTTGTCGAACATGGGAATCACAGTAAGAGCATCAGTCGTCAAAGTATTGCTGCCCGGTAGTAGTAAGGGACACGAGACGAGATCCTGGAGTTTCGGTACAGCTTCCACATGTCTTTGCTCTGGATCAGATATGCCAGGACAATCGAGGCACAAACACCTTCGAATCTTGATGCGAGATTGGTTTTCGTAGTCCCCATCTGATGATACTGACAAGCGCGCCGGCGAAAGTTGTTCAGAGCCTTTTTCCGTCGACTCCGATCGCCGTGTCTTTATACTCGTGTCCAGCAAGGATCCTGCCTGTCCTTCAACTTTCGACGAGCTCTGGCACATCGCTATTCCTCCAATCAGCTTTTCTGGGGCGGTGCTGCCCATGAGTTCGGCGTTGATGGTGGCATTCCGGAGGCTGGTTTGGCCGCTTGCTCCGAAATGACATGAGCACGTCGGCCGAGCTAGCGTGTTTCCAAGATCAGCGCTGCTTTGTGGCTGGCAACTGTTCGTTCCAAGGTCGGTTCCTCCTGCACCATAACCCCCGAGCGTCTGCGATGGTCCTACTCTTGCATCGATCGACGTGACACGCTCAGAAGGTTCAACTCGATCACCCTTGCGAAGACAGAATCGTCCATATGTTGATCGCCTCGAGCGTTCCAAGACTTTGGCTTGAGAACAAGGTGACCAGATGGATACGCCCTCGTAAGAATGGCTGTGCAAGATTCTGCGCTTAGCCACCTTCTCCAGATCTTGCCTGGGAAGGGAGCTAGGAAGTACTTCCCGCCATTTTTCGAGTTCCAAACTGGCAGCGACCTGTCCACAAGTCGGCCATGCAGATTGAGAATCAAGTTCCCGGTGATCGCAATTTTCATCTTGCCGAGCTGTGCTTCTTGATATTCGCGACTCGTTTGCCATCTGACTCGGGGATTCGAGTTGTAGCCTATGGCATGGTACTGCTTCTTCGGGGCTCGGCGGTTGTCGAGCTTTATCTTGATCGCCCTCCGACAAGGTTGACTTGTAATCTAGGGTGAAGTACGTAAGTTCGTCTCCTCATTCTGGAAGTAACAGCTCAGTCGATCTGATCTGAGATCTCTGCTCTTGTCACCGAGAGTCCCGTACTGACAACACGCGACAGATACGCATAAGTATTAGTATCCTGGATGAGAGCAAGGAAACCTAGGACGAACAGGTCTTTCTTTTCCCACGTGCGATGATACAACGCAACTCAAGCATGCACGCCATTTCCCATGCGCTGGAATGAAGAAGGTTGAACGTACCGTCCATATTTGTTGCTGAATCGTAAGAGTTGGCGTATAGCGGCTGGGTTGGTAACCATGGGCTTGACGTACATCCATGTGACGGCCTGTTGGGATTGTATTCTGCGAGATGCGGTGGAGTGGCAGGCGTGTGGTAAGAACGGACGATGACCTCGGTGATATGTGAGTCATGCTCGCTGACCAAAGGCTCGCAGGAGTGGACGACACTTCGGCCACCAGCGCCATGCTTCGGGTCCTGCTGCGTCCACTGGTTGTTGGCACGTTAGCATAAATCTTCTGATTGAACTTTCACCAGTATGGGCCATCGTTTCGCGGGACATCAGAAGCCATGATACTGGACATATCTAGCCTATGAGTTCCACTCCCGGGAATCGATTTCATCTGTGTTGTTCAGATATGTATGACTTCTCACTCCCGCATTGAGCGCTATTGAGCACAGTCGAGAATCAAATGTGAGAGACAGACCTGTATTCCAGACACATTCATCTTTGGGCAGGAGATTGGGTGGTATGTCGAGGATTTTGTTCCGGAAGTCAATATGCACAATTGCCTTATGGCCATGCCCAGCTCAAGAGTTATATGTAACTCAAGATGGGTTTCTCCACAAGACAAGGTGGAAGTCGACGGGAGCTTAGATAGACGTTCCGAAATATATGCAGACAATTCCATATGAGCGAAGTCGTTGGCAAGGTGACCCTCTCCCAAAAGCACGGATCTGCCTCGTAGTTCTTGTGGTGCACGATTGCGATACCACCTTTGGTAGTCTGATTGACGATTACCAGCGTGTGCACGACATGATGGTGTAGCATTGGTCACAAAAGACTGATACATGTTCTGGAATAAAGAGAACCTCTCCAACAACAGAACGAACAACCGATTGAAAGTGCTTACGCGAAGTCAAGACAATCATGGAAGGGTTCTCAACACAGCATTTCAAACAGCGGACTTGCTCGGGACACAAGGATATGACTGTCTCACTGACATTGACTTTCTAGCCCTATGAATGCGCTTAATTCATCAATTGAGCCGGACAATGCGCACAACTACAGTTTCCGGTACCAACTTCCATGGGTGCGAATCAGCTAGTCAGTAAATGCAGGGGGCTCACAATTTCAGCGCAGAAGCTGTGGTGGGATGTATCACACTGCGCTTGCATCGCAAAGAAAGGATCTTTTGTCTCTCGTAGTGCACAATATTGCAACACGGGTAGCACGGCATGGTGTGTAACGTTTATCCCATTTCTTCTTTTTTCGGCTGTCGTGTTTGGTTCGATTTCCACGGCGGACCAGACTGTCTCGACGCTTTTTGATGGAAGTTACCTCCCATGTGGTGCTGCACTTCGAGTATTCGCAGGCTTGGATGAACATTGCGCGTGGCAACCGTATAGATCTAGAATAAGGTGTTCAGAAGTTCTCATAAGGAAACGTGATATTTCCGTACAAGCAGTACCGTACAATGACCGTCTTTAGTCAAAAGTGAAGTTGCAAAGATGAATACCATGACACTAAGTTTCGGCGTTCCCGACTCTGCGTGACCTAAAGCTTCAAAAGCCTGGCTGGTCTAGTCGAACCGAAGTATGTCATTGCTCTGCGGCTATAAGCTAGGGCTATTTCCCGCGATCATTTTCTCCTGACCTGGTACCTCCAGCTGAGCCTATGTCCGCGTTCGCACCGCAGACAGCATACAGCCATACACGCGGGTGAGGATCCGAGCACCAAGAGTTTTGGCGCACTATAACCACCGACCGTGGTTTGCTTAGGACTTGAACCTTCACAACTTGCCGCAACCACGCTACACTGTCTTTCCGCAGGCAGCTAGGGTGAAATTCACGCGACTCAACCCAAATCATCTCAATAGACTCGGCGGGCAGCGATAGAAACAGCGGCACGACTTATAAATTCTACGTTCATCTGCCATTATGAGCTCTGGTCTGCTTACAGATATCTTACCTCTAATCGTTTGCTCTTCTACATCAACACAATCCCCCGATCTCAGGTACAGACAACAGGACGCTCGGCGGTCCGTCGCCTCCAAAATGTTCTTTGTAGGATGCTTCAACACACTAGTCGCGGCGCATCTTCCTCCACATCCTGGCCCGCCGCCAACGAGACCACTCCCTCCAGTCCCTAGAAACGGGTAATCTCGATTTCCTGCTTAGCCCGACAACTGTGAATGTGAAACAACTGGATTTGATGATAGGTACGTAGATGCGTGTTTTCCTTGAGCGCGGGAGATTCCACAACCTACACATACAACTTACGCAACTTACGCTTGATAGACAATGCGTTTCCCCCGTTTCTCCTTACTACGCAAACTCACAATCTCGCAGATCACGAAGCCGGATGTACTGAGCCGTAGTCCGTCGGAGTCCAGATAGATTGTACAAGATGCGACCGACTGGTTGCATAAAATACGTTCTTTCATCTCTGATTTTAATCCATCCCCCACGTGAGCGTCGGCGTCCGCACTTGCGACGGGTTGACCGAATACATATGTTTCGTATGAGTTAAGAACGACCATATGGCCGCCCATTCGAGTGCAGACCGACTTCTAGCTTCAAACATCCACCCAAAGCTTGATGTCCCCCCACAGCAATTTGTCCGGGCGTTCTAAAATACAGAGCTCTTGAAACAAACCTTGTCATAACCACAAGGCCGTCATGATTGTTGCTCGGCTTTCACTGCTGCCATTAGTTTGTACCAACTTTGAATAGAGACGAGGATCTACAATTATGCACGCTTGGACTTTCTCCGTGCGACTTGTCATTTTGGCGACCCTGCATGACAAGCTGCAGTAGAGATCTTCAATATGAACTCCCTGCGACTAAGAGGGCTTCGCCGCTCTGCCAGCTGCGGCTGAATCTAGCTGGTGACTCGTTACCACCAGCGTGGAAACCAGAATCCTATCGGAACACGGGCCGGCCTATATGTCACGACACCGACCACGCGATAGTGCTTGAACTAGTTTCAACAGGCACTGTGAGTTGCGTCGGTTCGTCGGAATCTCTTCCGAAGGTTCTACACCCGTTTCCCGACAGATATCCGAAAAGTCGATAACTTGTCTTACATGCTAGCTGGGTAAGTCTGAAAGAGGGCAATGAATTTATTCCCAATCTTTCCCGGTGACGTCCCCACCGTGACAGGCCCCGCCTCACGAGACGACAGAGTGGTCGGGCCACTCTCTCAAGCACTCCACGCGCACGTCCATGATGCGCCACCACAGCCACACGTAAAAAAACCCATAAGACGGCTCTCGACCCCTGCACTGCGGTGCATCGCAACACGCTTCAGAGTACCCCAAATAGGTAGATCAATGCTACTTGTATCGGCCTCCCTGCACACCGAAAATAACGCGTATCTCCGAAAGCGCAGAGTCTCCACAAGACGGCTTTTTGCGTGTACACTTTCCAAGAACAGCAGAGTGAAAGCCCAGTACACGAACAAACCTGCATGGAAATCTCCCAGAACCAACATGACCTCCGTTCGTATGGCCAAACAGTTCATACTTGGGGACCACGTGCGCTGAGGCAAATAGATCGTAGACAATACGACGTGGTAGGACAAGCTCGGGACATGCGAGGGGATACGCCGTTGATATCGGCTACCAGACAGGAGAGCATTGAAGTGTGCAGAGTTCTATTGGACGCAAAAGCTGACGTGATTGGTACCGCGGGCAGACCCCATTGTCGCTGGCGGCGGAAATGGGTCAGGAAGATGTGGTGAACCTGCTGCTGGGTCATGACGTGGCAGCAAGTCTTGCAGACGACCAGGGTATGACGCCTTTGATGCACGCTCTGCAAAACATTCACGCAGTAATTGCCCGAATTCTGACAGCAAAGGAGGCACGAGACGATTCAGGCGATGAAGAGTCGATTCTGGCGGCCGCTATGTCTAAACTCGAATGCGGTGTGGTCGACTCTTACCGTGGATTAGACGATGAAGCACAACTCCAGAGAGGATCGGTAAAAAGAAGCCCCGAGATCGTCAGGGAAATCCTCGAAAGAAATGCTCACGTGAACGTGGACATCAAAGACGAGGAAGGACGGACACCTCTCTCACATGCGGCGCGTCATGAGACTGTCGAAATCGCAACAATGCTACTGGATAGAGGCGCCAATGTTGACTCTGTCGACGACAAGCAATGGACACCCTTGATGGTTGCAGCTGAAGTAGGTTTCGAAGCGATGGGCTGTCTTCTCCTGGAACGAGGCGCAGACCCCAATGCCCGCGGCGAGGATGGGGACACACCACTACTTCTAGCGGCGAGAGCAGGCTGTGTCGGACTTGTGGCCAGATTGCTGGATTACGGTTCGGATCCGGGATTCCGGATGCGCAGGATGAGTCAGAAAACCTCACAGCCATCAGCATAGCGGCAGGAAACAGCGACCTGGCAATGGTTGAGCTATTTTTCGCTCGTGGGCTGTCGCCAGATATGTACGAAGGGACTCTCCTCTGTGCTTTTCAAGATCGAGATAGATCCGAGCAGATCGATTCTGAAGGCTATCAGTTGGGAAACGCTTGTCAAGCACGGAGTGGACGTTTACATGGAAGCCATCTCAAGTGAGCAGCCGCTTGTGATTGCCGCGAGATACGGCCTCAAGGATATCATAGCATTGTTCCTGCGAGCTGAGTTCTCGTCGGCTGCAATAAGACAGGAGTATATTGAGAATGCAGTTTGTGTCGCTGCTGAGGAAGACGAGGAGGCTATCCTGAAGGGGCTCATGAAGCATTACGTACATCGTGACACAGACGGAAAGCGGGAATCACCATGGCACTGGGCGAACGGCCATTTTTTTGAGCATCCAGCCAAGCTTCTGCGGCCTTACTACTGGCCAAGCACGCGCATTGCTGGTGACTCGCACTCAACGTCAGATCCTGAGATCGACGAATTCGAGACTGTGTAGCGGTGTGTTCGGTGGCAACTCCCTCTCGTGGACGAATGCTTGGAGCTGGCAGCAAAAATGCGCACACAGAAACAAGGGAGGTCCATTCGACATTGAGCCAGTAGCGAATGCTGGTGCTCGTGAACATTAGTGCGCTGCTCTCGAGGCACCTGAAAACCTTATCGCTGACAGGGCGGACGACGGGCGAAGACATAGATCCGAGCGAAGGATTTCATCAGCAAAGATATTAATTAGCTATTCTACTGGCATTACGGAAACGAAGTAGAGCGAGTCTATATGAAAATCCCAATTAGCTGTTGCTTCCTGTACGATCGTTCCAAGACAAAACTTACTGTGCGGAGGAAAATTCCCTGGACAACTGGATTGTCGTCGAGGCCAGTTCCGCTTTGATACCAGGGACCGCAAGCTTCAATCGTGCCCTCAACATTTGCGCATTCACTTGCCGTCGCATTGACACAATACTAGCATCAGAAGCTGTCAGCAATGCTCAGATCCACGAGTCATGGCAAGGAATCTTCGCTGACTCACCACGAAAGGCGCCCAGAAGGAATAGTTGACTAGATTGTCATCCATGACTCCAACGGCCCACTGACGTATTTCAATCGTGCTGCTAGCCGCAAAGAGTCGCGGCGGATCAGTCGAGTCGCCTAGGACCTCGAAAAACTCATCGTATTGCCCTTCAGACGCATCATCGCCGGAAATTGTGCGGTTGGCTGCGATGAATGATTTGGTGCCAGTCTGATCAATGATGCAGTAAGGTGAGCCAGTGCTGCACCTTATGCCCGCGCCGATGCTACGAGCCTCGCCCTGGCGGATCAACCTGGAGCCTTCTTCAATGGTGACGCTGCAATCTGCTATGGCCGTCTTGCAGAGCAGTAGCGCGATCATAATGATGCAAACGAAGAAGCCCGTTGACTTTGAGCCACTGCGCGTTGACGCGCTGGTTGACTGTGCATCGATTGTGCTGTTGAGTTGCCCTTGACAAAACACATTCGCATCAACGTCGCCGGTGTCGACTTGAGATGTTGTGTTGCCGCCATTTGGAAGACAAGCCACAAAAGTTCGCATGTCGCTTGGGTTGAACTCTTCCATCTCGCAGTGTTGGAAGCATCCAAAAGACTCGATCACTGCGGCGCCGTTGCAGCACCTTTGCATGAGAGTTTTGTTATTGCTTTTGGTGCCGCAGACCAATCTCTCCGAGGACGACAGTAGGGGCACTCCAGAAAAGCTGTCACAATCGAGGGATAGCGTAAGTGACGGACCTGAAGCCAGTATTCTGGTGTTAGTTGGTTGGTTGAAGGCGAGACCGCTTTGTTCTGACGGTGTCGGCGATGCCATCGTTGCAGATGTCGCAAATGGAAGAGCGGAAGGCTTGCTGAGATTTGTGGCATACGGTATAAGGCAACGTCAATCATTCACAAGGCCTACCATTAAGGCAGCCTGGCATCGCCGATTAAATGTGCGAATCAATGCCTGTGTTGACCATAGTGTGTGACGACCAAGATAATGGGAGGAAGACCAAGATAGCGGATTGAATACCAAGAGACCAGGGCACTATGTCGTCGCGGAGGATCACTCACCACGCACGACGGCAGCAGCGAACAAGTGTCCGGCATCATCCAAGGCACCGGCAACTTCAACACGCAAGAGTCCAAGAGCTACTCCTTCGGGGTCACTGCCAGCGTCGGTATCGAAGGTTCTTTCTTCGAGGTCATGACCACGTCCGCCGGCGTCTCCGTTAGTTCGTCGACTACATACACCAACTCCAGAGGCATTGTCGTCGATGTCAACTGCGAAGGGAGGCGTGGCGTTGTCGAATACTTCCACCTCTACGACTGCTATGAGGGCAACTTCCAGCCTAGTGGACAGGCGGGTTCGTTTTGTGTTCCGATTGATGATGGGTACTACGCTTCTCGGTGCATTGGATGCCCTTTCCCGACAAAGTGAATGGAGATGAATGGTGGCATGACATTGTTCAAGTGCGATTGCAAGTGGGGATGGAAAAATGTGATGGAAGGGGGTCCATGTTCAACAGATCTATGGTGATAGGATGGTCTTGGTAGTGGTTTAGCAAAAATTCGTCATGCTCACACATCCCATCGTGCTATTAATTCTTCTCCGGCACATGGACTTTGCGCAAGTCGCATGCTCGCATGCAGCTGCCGAATTTGGCCTCAAAAATACCAGAGCCTAGGATGTGTAACTTGTTTGACATGCAGGCGCTCAGAATGTGGAGGAAGATCCCGCAACATGACTAAAGGTCCATGTTTAAGACCCAGAATTTCTTCACACCGCCGAGAGACTCAAGATTATGGGTCCAACTCGCATGTACATGCAATTTTTACCCATCGCTTCGGGTATCTGAATCTCGTATGGGACTGGGGTAATTGTTTTGGGAATGTCCATGCGGAAACGTGTGGGGAAAAACGCGCCTTTAGCTTCAAGGGAGCAACCGGGCCAACCAGCAGCGCCGTAATGACCGAGACTGATACGGCGTTTGTCATGACTTCATGGGCAAAAACGTACAAGTACTCTCCAATGCCCCTGGAAATTTTCTCGCAGCCTCTCTCAGCTGTTGTCTTCCTCGTGTTACCTCTCTGATCACCTCAATCGACGACTGAGACTTCAACATGAGCGCCACCGCCCAAAAACTCGTCCAGTTCGGCACTAAGCATGTCGCCAAAGGCATCGGTCGCCTCACACCAGAGGTCATCGAGAGCGGAAGCGGCAGCTATGTGAGCATGGTAGGTGGCCGCAAATACCTCGACTTCACCACTGGCATTGGTGTCACCAACCTGGGCCATTGCCACCCGGCCGTCACCAAGGCCGCACAGGACCAAGTGGGCAAGCTTGTCCACGGCCAGGTCAACATCGCCTTCCAGAAGCCGTACCTCGAGCTCGTGGAGAAGCTGATTCCCGTTATGCCGCACAAAAGCCTGGATACTTTCTTCTTCTGGAACTCCGGCTCTGAAGCTGTCGAGGCTGCCGTGAAGCTTGCTCGTCACGCCACCAAGAAGCAGAACATCATTGTCATGCAAGGCTCGTACCACGGACGAACCTTCGGCACCATGGCCATGACCAGATCAAAGACCATCTACGGCGAGAACTACGCTCCTCTGATGCCGGGTGTCTTCTCCGCTCCATTCCCGTACTGCTCCCAGTGCTCCATTGCCAAACACTCCAAGGGAGAATTCGACTCGGGCAACTGCTGCATGGACCCCGTCACACAGCTCGAGCTACTACTCAAGCGCGAGACCGCACCTTCAGATACCGCTGCCATCATCATCGAGCCCGTCCTCGGTGAAGGCGGCTACGTTCCCCCGCCACCGGGCTACTTCGAGGCCGTCCGCAAGATCTGCGACAAGAATGGCATCCTCCTCATATTCGACGAAGTGCAATCTGGCTTCGGACGTACCGGCAAGATGTTCGCTTGCGAGCACTGGGGTGTGCGCCCTGACATTCTTGTCATGGCCAAGGGCATTGCCAACGGCTTCCCGCTCTCCGGAATTGCCTCCCGCAAGGAGCTCATGGACATGCAGAAGCCCGGCTCCATGGGCGGAACCTACGGTGGAAACGCCGTCGCGTGCGCCGCGGGTGCTGCCGTGCTCGATACTTTCAAGAAGGAGTCGATCCTCGACAACGTCAACATCCGTGGCGCCGAGCTACGGAAGACACTCACAGACGCGCAAGCTGACGCGAAGACTTCAAAGATCGTCTACGACATCCGTGGTCTCGGTCTGATGCTTGCGCTCGAGTGCCAGCCTGGCCACAACTACGCGTCGAGAATCCAGAGCAAGTGCATGGAGAAGGGCCTTCTTGTTTTGACTACGAGCATTTACGACACATTGCGATTCATTCCTCCGCTCAACATCTCCCAGGAGGAGATGGCAGAGGGCTGCCGGATAGTGAAGGATTCCATTGACGAGGTTGCTTTGGAGGGATGATTTTGATTATGATACCTGAGGAATTATTGCATCTCATTTCTGTACTTTAATGAAAACGATTATCATACGAAGGCCAGAGCGCTCCACTATCACCTTTCAGCTCTACTTATGTGATGTGCTGAGAATCGAACACCAAGAGTCGAGTACTGGTCTTTCTTCGACAGGCGATTACAACACACCTCCCACACAAATTTCCTAGTGGATGTATCGAAAGTCAGGATGGAGGTGCCCCAGGGTAGAGACTTTCTCAGCCGACTTTTGCAACCGATAATCACGGCCTCCGTCTGCACGCTTCTTATTCTCCCTCATCTGATACAACACCAGGCCGGCTGAAGCAATGACAACCGAAGCCGCGGTGGCGGTGTTCAGACTGTTGCCGATGCGATAGCCTGTGCCCGCATCGGTATTGATGTAGCTCCAGGTCGCAGCGATTGACCCTTTCTAAAGGTCAGCACGAGTCATTGTTTGGACTTTCCAACAGAATTGCGGCTACTCACCGATATTGGCAAATCCCGACACGGCCCCGTTGGCAACATTACGAACGGTATCAGGCGCAGCGTTGGCAAGGGTCCAACCTAGCACGAGCGTGCCGAAACTGTACCCTCCTGCTGTGTTGAGAAAAATGGCTGCATACCGAGCCTGAGGATCCGTCGAGGCGATCCAGATCGAATAGCCAACCACACACATAGAGGCGCAACCCGCGATGGCGATGCCGTGTTGCCGCGTTTTCATGGTGACGTACGAAACCGCCAGCCCGAAGACCATGCCGACCAGCGGAGGTGCTGCTGACAGTAATTGGATTTGCACAGTCGAGCGTTCCGGATAGTTGAGGCGGAGGATGGTTGCTGTGAAGGTCGAGAGGCCCTGCACGGTGATCTGGTCGCAGATGTAGATCCAGGCGCCGACGAGGACGTTCACGATGAGGATGCCGCGTTTGATCAGTGCCCATGATGTTCTTTCTTTGTGCTCGGTGATCGCTGGTTGGTCGTTGTAGAAGCGACGCATGGCCAATGCTCTCTCTTCTTCGTTGAAGATGTGAGTTCGAGATGGGTCTGCGGGGAATAGGTACAGTGAAAGTATGCCCACGCCGACTGTAACTATTCTAAAGACATGTCAGCGTCATTAGGGGGAGACTGCGGGCGTAGATGGCTGGGATTGGTACATACCCCTCGACGAAAAAGATGTTGCGCCACGATTCAATGCCAACCGCGATGGTCCCAAGCGAGAGTAGTCCAGAAGCGAGCAAACCACCGAATCCACCAGCAAGACCTGCAGCGGCAAGCATGAAGAAAGAGACGCGAGTCGTCACTTCAGTCCGCCTGTAGTACCTCGACACAACATAGCTAAGACCGGGAAACTGAAAAGACTCCGTAAGTCCGAGGAGGATTCGCACAGCATAGAAACTTGCCCGGTTGTGTATGAAAGCCGTGCCAATCGTGACTGCTCCGAAAGCTATGCAGCTTATGGGCAGCATGATGAATCCTAGCTTCTTGACGCTCAAAGCCGCAGGGATGTCCGCGAAGAAGTAGACTGCGTAGTAGAGGCATGCTCCGATATTGAACCCGTAGGTGCCCAGACCGAGGTCTTCTTGCATGCCTGCGATTCTCGCGTTTCCCAGGTTCGTGCGATCGAGGAAGGTGAAGAAATACATCAAGAAGATCATTGGGAGGACGCGGAGATCTTGTTTTCTCACCAACGCTGCTTCGGCCTTGCTGCTGATGGCACATGTTTGATCTGTATCATCCTGGGCTCTGTCTCCAGCAAGCTCCAGTATGATGTTAGACTTTTCAGCAGTCATGTTGCCGAACGTTTCGTTTGCGTGGATTGATGCCTCTGGTGGAATCATGATGGTGAGTGAGAAGGATATGGCATTCGAGGCGAGATCCAGCAGGGCTGACCGACCTTATGTATCAATCTCAACATCTGCAATTGTCAGCTCATCGCAAGCTGTATGGCAAGACAGATAACCATCCTTGGCATGAATTGACTGGAAAACTGATCGGATACGATGCTATCCCTCCCCAAAGATAACGATCTTGGAGAGTCGTGTACATTGCAACAATGTAGAGCGGCAGACACCCCCTGCTACGGAAGTACGCGTCCGACAAGCTGTCCTACCCGACAGTAAATCCTTCCGTAAGCTGTCTTACCCGACAAGTCATATATCTCGTAGGATTCCATGGCGTAGCAGTTGCTTAGGGCCTACAGAATAACCAAGAGCGTGACGTTCTCGTTTCGGTCGAGATCGAGCCTCGATTGGTGGAGATACGTGCATAGGCTAAACATCGGGCGCTTGGCCTATCTCTATATCCGCCGATGACAACTCATGCTAGTCCACATTGTCATTTTGATGGGCAGAACGTACCCGACTAGTAGAATTGTCGAGAGAGCGGCTATTGAGCCCAGTTTCTAGAGGCCATAAGATGGAAGCGTTTCGATTGGGCCATGGACAGTCACACCAACCTATTCGTCTACAACTTCTTTTCTTGGCACAATGTTGACCTGTCTTACTGGAACGTCGCTTTGGATATTGTTCAGCACGCCGCTTCTGGCCGAATGCTATGTGCAGAGTCCAGAGTAGGTCAACGTCAACACAACGAGCGGCGTTGTTCAAGGCCATATCACTGACAGTCGACCCGACGTCGTCGAATACCTGGGTATACCATATGCAAAGCCTCCAATCGACGACCTTTGTTTCGCACCACCGGAAAGATTTCATGGTACAGATGTCATCAATGGGACTGGTTATGGATTCAGCTGTCCGTCGTTCGAAAGTGGAGCTATGAGCTATCCTCAATTCTCCCCTCAAGCTCAAGACATCTTGGATGCTTTTACAGTAGTTAAAGGCACGAGTGCCTTGCAGGATGAGGATTGTTTGACACTGAATATCTGGACTAAACCCAGCCCAGTATCAGATGGTACAGGCAAGCCCGTCGTGGTCTTCATATATGGCGGTCGTAAGTTCGTTGGAATATAGAGCCAGAAGATCTCTTTTGTTGACACCTACGCCAGGATTTGCGCTTGGTACATCGAATAGTCCAATGTACACTGGAAAGTACTTGGCGGACGCTCAGGACTTGGTCGTCGTCACCTTCAACTACCGGACGAATATCTTTGGCTTTCCCGGACTTTCGGGCGAGGCTCAGAACCTGGGACTCCGCGATCAACGCATGTGGGTGCGCGACAATATTGCAGCATTTGGAGGCGATCCATACAAGATTACCTTGATCGGTCAATCTGCTGGATCCATGGCTGTGGACTTTTGGTCCTACGCGTATACCAAAGATCCCATTGTCAAAGGTCTTTGGGCAATGTCCGGAAACGCGCTCACGCGACCTTCCGCCACCACCCAAGAAGTTTATAGCAATTTTCAGCTTGTCGCAGAGGCTGTAAACTGTACTTCGACTTCTGATGAGTTGGCATGCATGCGACAGGCAGACTGGAAGACGATTCGAGACGCAGCGAGCCGTCTGCCCAGTGTCCAAACCACTAACCCCCTGCGGAGTTGGGCACCTTTCTCGCCCACTCCGGATGACGAACTCGTCTTTGGCGACTACATTGACCGAACCAAATCAGGGCACTTCGCCAAGATAGTAAGTCTGCCCTCAAAGCGCTGAAGATGATGCTGTTCTGACCAATGACATAACACAGCCGA
>Ga0265797_10008316_pt1 | contig 13861 bp, 10 predicted proteins | sample P2T30metagenome_FD_192433 | JGI IMG/M metagenome (GOLD analysis project Ga0265797, IMG submission 192433) | Plant litter microbial communities from East Loma Ridge, Irvine, California - P2 T30 | ecosystem: Environmental > Terrestrial > Plant litter > Unclassified | place: USA: California... | reverse complement strand
GGAGTCTGGGCCGTGTCTCAGTCCCAGTGTGGCCGGTCACCCTCTCAGGCCGGCTACCCGTCGTCGCCTTGGTGAGCCATTACCTCACCAACAAGCTGATAGGCCGCGAGTCCATCCTTGACCGAAATTCTTTCCAACTCCACGCCATGCGGCGGAAGCACGTATCCGGTATTAGACGCCGTTTCCAGCGCTTATCCCAGAGTCAAGGGCAGGTTACTCACGTGTTACTCACCCGTTCGCCACTAATCCCCGGAGCAAGCTCCGGATCATCGTTCGACTTGCATGTGTTAAGCACGCCGCCAGCGTTCGTCCTGAGCCAGGATCAAACTCTCCATAAAAGATGAACAGACAACGGCCGGAAAAAGACCGCCATCCGCGAATTTGATGCTGACCAAAGAACAAAACAATCTGACGATTGTTGTTGTCCATCAATCTCAAAGAAACCTAGACACCATCCCCACTCCGAAGAGCAGAACACGATGCCAGGGTATAATTTGGCATTTGACAATGTGCACGCTGTTGAGTTCTCAAAGACCGACCGCACCCAGGACCACACCACACAATGGTGATCACCTGGAGCATCAGCTCGCCACCCACCGACCAGAAGTCGAACCAGGGCAACCGCTCCTCTCGGAACGAGCCCCGACTCTACAACACACTCGGGAAGGTTCGCAACCCACTTGGTCCGAGGCACTGAAGCAACTCGAGGACTTGGGGGCCGGTCCCACTTGAGGCCGGCCGAGCTTCGCTCCGCCGCACCTTTGGGGTGACGAGTAAGAACAATACACATCCCACGACCCACCCCACCAAACCACCACACATCCCGGGCGTGTCGCACACCCCACCACATACGAGAAATGCAGGTCAACTGGTGAATTGGTGCGCGGGAGGGGTCGGGGGCGACCGACGGGGCGGACGGCCGCGCGACTCCGGCACCGCGACCCGGGCCCGCGACTCCGGCCCCGGGAACGACCGAGGGCCGACCACCGGATCGGTGGTCGGCCCTCGGGAGGAGGCGCGGTCAGGCCGCGTCGACGGTCGGGTAGTCGGTGTAGCCCTCGGCGCCCGGACCGTAGAACGTCGAGGCGTCGGGCTCGTTCTCGGGGAGGTCGCGCTCCCAGCGGTCGACGAGGTCCGGGTTCGCGATCACCGGACGGCCCACGGCGACGGCGTCGCCCACCCCGTCGGTCACGATCGCGCGCGCCTCGTCCCTCGTCGTCACCGTGCCGAAACCGGTGTTCACCACGAACGCGCCGTCGAAGCGGCGGTGCAGGTGCTGCACCAGCTCGCCCCGCGGGTCCGCGTGCAGGACGCTCAGGTACGCGAGGCCCAGCGGCGCCAACCCGTCGAGCAGGGCGTCGTAGGTGGCGCGCACGTCGTCCGCGTCCTGCTCGAGGACGTCCTGGATGTCGTGCTCGGGCGAGATGCGGATGCCCACGCGTCCGGCACCGATCTCGGCCGCGACCGCCGTCGCGACCTCGACCGCCAGCCGAGCGCGCGCCACGGGCGACCCGCCCCACCCGTCGGTGCGCCGGTTCGACGACGGGGCCAGGAACTCGTGCAGCAGGTAGCCGTTCGCCCCGTGCAGCTCGACGCCGTCGAGCCCCGCGTCGACCGCGCGACGCGACGCCGCCACGAAGTCCGCGACGACCTGGCGGATCTCGTCCTCGGTCAGCTCGTGGGGCACCGGGTACGGCTGCTTGCCGGACGGCGTGCGGGTCTCCCCCTCGATGGCGACGGCGCTCGGCCCCACGATGCGCGGGGTCCCCGTCACGTCCGGGTGCGACACCCGACCGCCGTGCATCACCTGCATGACGATCGTGCCGCCCCGCTCGTGGACGCCCTCGGCCACCCGGGCCCAGGCCGCGACCTGCTCGTCCGTGACGATGCCGGGCTGCCCCAGGAACGCCTTGCCCTCCTGCACCGGGTACGTGCCCTCGGTCACGATGAGGCCGACGCCCGCCCGCTGCCGGTAGTGCTCGGCCACCAGGTCGCCGGGCACGCCGGCGTCGCCGGAGCGCACCCGGGTGAGCGGCGCCATGACGACGCGGTTCGAGAGCTGGAGGTCGCCGAAGGCGGCGGGGCTGAAGAGATCCACGGAGGTCCTTTCCACGGTCGGTACCCGGGAGGCAACGACCGGGGCGGGACGCGCATTCCGCGGGCTGCACGCCGGGCGTGTCCGCGCCTCCGGCCCTGCTGCCTCGGGCCCCGGCCGACGGGCGGGACGGGTCAGTCGACGGCGTCCCCGACGGGGTCGGGGCGCACCGCGCGCCGCACCCGGTCGAGGACCGACGCGGCGGGCGGCTCGTTGTAGGCCCCGGCGAGCTCCTGCCCGGTCAGGGCCCGGATCGCGGCCATGACCTCGTCGGTCGCGTGCCTCCGGGCACGGCCCGACCGCGCCTCACCGTGGTGCGACAGGTCGAGGGGCTCGCCGAACTCCACCCGGAACCGGTGCACCCGCGGCATCCGGCGGCCCACCGGCTGGATCCGCTCCGTCCCGGTGAGGCCGACCGGCACCACCACGGCACCGCTGGTCAGGGCCAGCCACCCCACGCCCGTCCGGCCCCGGTACAGCCGGCCGTCGAGGGACCTCGTGCCCTCCGGGTACACCGCGAACGCCTCGTCCGCGCGGAGCTTCTCGAGGCCGAGGTCGAGGGCCTGCTGCGCCGCCGCACCCGCACCGCGCTCCACGCCCACCGCCCCGATCGCGCGGAAGAACGTCCGGCTCGCCCAGCCCTTCGCACCCGTGCCGGTGAAGTACGCCGACTTCGCGAGGAAGGTCACCTGCCGCGGGGCCATGAGCGTGATGACGACGCTGTCGACGAACGACAGGTGGTTGCTCGCCAGGATCACCGGACCCCGACGCGGGACGTTCCGACGCCCCACCACCGTCGGCCGCCACACGACGCGCACGAGGGGGGCGAGCAGGGCACGGCTCAGGACGGTGAACACGCCCCCACTGTGCCGCACCCCGCATGCCCGGTCGCGCATGGGCAGGGCCCCCGGACGGAGGACAGCGGCCCCCGCGACGCACCCCTAGGCTCGGGACGGGCGTCCGGGGGGACGCGGACGAGGGGGCCACGTGGACGACGACGACCGGGGTGCGACGACGGTGGGAGGCCGCGGCGCGCGCCGCCGCCTCGTGGCCGTGGGCGCCGGCGAGCTCGTGCTGCTCGTCGCCTCGACGCTCGGAGCCGTGCTGCCGGGGCCCGACGGCCTCGTCGCCGCGACCGTCACCACCGCGCTCTACATGGTCGCCGCCATCGCGCACGGCGCCGTCGCGACGCTCGTCGTCGTGCTCTGGACGAGCACGGGCGCGCACCGACCCGCCCCCACCTGGACCACCCCGGCCCTCGCCGTCGGCGCACCCGCCGCCGCCGCCGTCCTGCTCGCCGCCGCCTACGTCTCGGAGCTCGAGGGCGGGCCGTTCGTGGGCGGGTGGGGAGCCATGCTGGCCCTCACCGCCTCGCTCGTCGTCGTGGGCAGGAGGCTCGGGCGGCGCACCGAGGACCGGTCGGCGGGGCGCGGGGCCGGGCAGGTCGCGGCGGACCGCACGGTGCCGGTGCCGGTGCCGGTGCCGGTGCCGCCCACGGTGACGGCGGTGCCGCTCGTCGCCCTCGCCGGCGCGCCGGGCGACGACGGGGAGCGCTGACGCCGGTCGTCGGAGCGTCAGCGCCAGTCGTCGTCCGGGGGGACGGTCTCGTCCCAGGGGTCGTCCTGCGGGCCCTCGTCGGGAGCGAGGTCCGGCTGGACGGCCCGCCGGGGGCGGGACGCCCCCGACCGGACGCGGGCGTTCCCGGTGGTCGCGGTGGCGTCGGGTGCCTCGCCCGACGCGGGTGCCGCGCCCGGCGCGGGATCGCCTCCGGCGACGACCTCGAGCACCTGCCGCCCGTACGTGTCGAGCTTCTTCTGCCCGACGCCGCCGACGCCGGACAGCTCGTCGAGGGTCGTGGGTCGCGTCGTGGCGACCTCGCGCAGGGTGGCGTCGCCGAAGACGACGTAGGCGGGGACGCCCTGCTGCTTCGCCTCGGCCGCACGCCAGCGGCGCAGCGCCTCGAAGAGCGGCTGGGCCGCCGCGTCGAGCGCGGGGCCGGACCCGCCCTGGCGGGACCGCGACCGTGCGGCGCGCACGGGACGCTCCGGCTCGCGCCGGAGCCGCACCTCTCGGCGCCCGCCGAGCACCTCGGCGCTGCCCGGGGTGAGCAGCAGGGTGCCGTACCCGTCGCTCGAGACGCCGAGCAGGCCCTGGGCGAGCAGCTGGCGGACCACGCCGCGCCACTCGGCGTCGGAGAGCTCGGAGCCGATGCCGAAGGTCGCGAGCTGGTCGTGCCGGTGCTGCGTGACGCGCGGCGTCACCTTGCCGAGGAGCACGTCGACGATCTGCCCGGCGCCGAAGCGCTGGCCGCGCTCGCGGTCGAGCCGCACGACGGTGGAGAGCAGCTTCTGCGCGGGGACGGTGCCGTCCCACGCCTCGGGCGGCGTCAGGCAGGTGTCGCAGTTGCCGCAGGGGGTGCTCTGCTGGCCGAAGTAGCCGAGCAGCTGCACGCGGCGGCACTCCACGGTCTCGCAGAGCGCGAGCATGGCGTCGAGGTGCGCGCTGAGCTTGCGCCGGTGGTCGGCGTCGCCCTCGGACTGGTCGATCATGCGGCGCTGCTGCACGACGTCGGCCAGCCCGTACGCCAGCCACGCCGTGGACGGCAGCCCGTCGCGGCCGGCCCGACCGGTCTCTTGGTAGTACCCCTCGACCGACTTCGGCAGGTCGAGGTGCGCGACGAAGCGGACGTCGGGCTTGTCGATGCCCATGCCGAAGGCGATCGTCGCGACCATGACGAGGCCGTCCTCGCGCAGGAACCGCGACTGGTGCCGGGCCCGCACCTGCGCGTCGAGGCCGGCGTGGTACGGCAGCGCGGGCACCCCGTTCTTGACGAGGAACTCGGCGGTCTGCTCGACGGACCGGCGCGAGAGGCAGTAGACGATGCCGGCGTCGCCGTCGTGCTCGCCGCGCACGAAGCGCAACAGCTGCTGCTGGGGCTGCTGCTTGGACTCGATGCGGTACTGGATGTTCGGCCGGTCGAAGTCGGCGACGAAGTGCGCGGCGTCGTCGAGCTCGAGCCGGTGCGAGATCTCGCGGTGCGTGGTCTCGGTCGCGGTCGCCGTGAGGGCGATGCGGGGCACGTCGGGCCAGCGCTCGTGCAGGACGCTCAGCTCGAGGTAGTCGGGGCGGAAGTCGTGGCCCCACTGGGCGACGCAGTGCGCCTCGTCGATGGCGAACAGCGCCAGCCGCGCGCGGTCGAGCAGGGCCTTCGTGGAGTCGAGCCGCAGGCGTTCGGGAGCGAGGTAGAGCATGTCGAGCTCGCCCGCCACGAAGGCCCGCTCGACGGCGGCGCGTTCGTCGGGACCCTGCGTCGAGTTGAGGAACGCCGCCCTGACGCCCACCGCCGCGAGCGCGTCGACCTGGTCCTGCATGAGGGCGATGAGGGGTGACACGACGATGCCCGTGCCCTCACGGACGAGCGCGGGCACCTGGTAGCAGAGCGACTTGCCACCGCCCGTGGGCATGAGCACGAGCGCGTCGCCGCCGCCCACGACCTGGTCGACGATCGCCGCCTGCTGCCCGCGGAAGTCGTCGTACCCGAAGACCCGGTGCAGGACGTCGAGGGCCTCGGAGGGGGCGTTCGTCGTGGTCACCCGAGCGAGTCTAGGTCGGGCGGCCGACGCGCTCAGGAGGTCGCGCCTCCGGTGGGGACGGAGCCCGGGGCGGGCGGGGTGGGGAGGAGGCGCGCGGGAGCGTGCCGACGCTGCGCCCGCAGCACGAGCGCCACCCAGGTCGGCACCGCGACGAGCGACACGGCCAGCCCCAGCGGGCTGCCGTCCGGCGACGGCGACCCCGCGAACGGCGCCAGCAGCAGGAACAGCACCACGTTGTTGAGCACGTGCCCCACCACGGCCGCCTCGATCCCCCCGGTCCGCCAGGTCAACCAGGCCGCCGCGACGCCGAACAGCGCCACGTCGAGGACGCCCCACACGTTGTAGTCGTGCGCCAGGCCGAAGCCGACCGTCGGCACGACGACGGCGACCACGGGGCGGGCCACCCAGGCCCCCAGCGCCTGCTGGCCGAGGCCGCGGAAGGCGAGCTCCTCACCCGTCGCCTGCAACGGCACGAGCAGCACCACGACGAGCACCGACCACGCGAGCGAGGACGGCGGCGTCGTCACCGGTCCGGGATCGACGCCCTCACCGAGCAGCAGCGGCAGCACCACCGAGCCGAGGCCCACCGACACGGCGACGAACGCCGCCCCCGCGGGCAGGCAGCGGACCAGCCAGCGCCGGCGCAACCTCCCCTCCACGCTCCACAGGCGTCCCGCCGCCCCCCGGCCCACGGTCGCCGTCGCCAACAGCACCGCCGGCACCATCGTCGCGATCGAGCCCAGCGTCACGAGCATCACCAGCGGGTCCGACGCGGCCAGCGGGTCGGAGGCGAGCCGCCCTGACAGGCCGGCCACCGACTCCGGCGCCACCAGGCGGGCCCCCGCCACGACCGCGAGCACGGTGACGTTCGCGAGCACGAGGTAGAGCACGACCGCGAGCACCACGGCCAGCAGCGGACGCCACCAGCGGTACGAGGGCAGCGCACGGAGGAGGCGGTGGTAGGGCAGCGGCACGCGTCGAGGGTACGGGCGACGGCTGGGACGACCGGTACGGGGAGGGCCCGGCCCGCCGGGGACGGGAACGGCCCGCCGGGACGGCGACGGCGCGACGGGGACGGCGACGGCACGCCGGGACGGCGACGGCCCGGCCGCACGCGGGGTGCGACCGGGCCGTCCCGGAGGTGGTGCGGTCAGTCGGTGGTGGTCACCGTCTGCTCGTCGTCCCGACCGCGGCGCCGGAGGCGCGTGGCCGTGAGCGCGCCGGCACCGGCCAGCAGCAGGACCAGGGCCGCCACGAGGCCGCCCGTCGCGAGCTCCGAACCGGTGAAGGCGAGCGGACCGCCCGCGGTGGCCGAGCTGCCGGTGCCCGCGCCCGCGCCCGCGCCGGCGCCCGTGCCCGTGCCCGTGCCCGGGGCCCCGGGGGTGCCGGGGGTGCCGGGGGTGCCGGCACCGGGGTCGGTCGGGGTGCCGGGGTCGGGGACGACGACGTCGGCGACCGCGAGGGCGATCGGGACCTCGACCGTCGTGCCCGTGCCGGCGACCGTGACGACGAGCGCGCGCTCCTCGACGGCCGCGAGCGAGACGTCGGCGGCGGGCTGCACGGCGCTCTCGGGGACGGTGAAGGTCAGCGTGGCGCGTCCCTGCTCGTCGTTCGTGGGCACGAGCGTCGCGTCGACGTCGGAGCTGGCGAGGACCTCGCCGTCGAGCGAGACCGAGACGGCCCCCGTCTCGGGAGCGGCCTGGCTCATCACCAGCGACGACAGCTGCAGCGTCACCTCGTCACCGGCGGCGAAGCCGCCCTCGGGGGCCGGCGTCACCTGCACGCCCACCGCGCGCTGCGCGAAGTCGGGGGACGCCGCCTCGCCCTGGAGCGCCTGGAAGTACTCGACCTGCGCCTGCAGGTCGACCTTGCCGCTGTCGGCCCGCGCGGCACCGTCGGCGAAGGCGCCGAAGTTGTCGCCACCGCCGGCGAGGAACGAGTTGACCGTGACCTTGTAGGTCGCCGTGGGGTCGAGCTCGACGCCGTCGAGCGTCACCCGCGACACCCGCTCCCCCTGTGCTGCCGCCGGGTCGTACGTGTACTGCACTCCGGCCGAGGCCCCGAGCTTGAGGAAGGGACGCGACGAGCCCGCCGGCTGCCACTGCTGCTCGAGGGCCTCGACGACCTGCGCACCCGTCATGTCGACCACGACGAGCGTGTTGGCGAAGGGCTGCACGGCGGCCGCCTGCTGGTAGTTCACGACGCCGCCGGTCCCACTGAGGTCGGCACGCAGGCCGCCCGGGTTCATGAACGCCATGACCGCACCGTTGGCGCGCGTCGCCGCGAGCTGCACGTCGGCGACGAAGTTGCCCGCGGTGGACTCGCCGCCGCGGTTCTCCGTCGTCGTGCCGTCCGCCGCCGGCTGCACCGCGCGGAGGAACGGCCCGGTGATGCGGCCGACCTCGCGGGCGCCCTCCGCCTGGGCGACGCGCACGGCCTCGGCCACGGTCGCCGCGACGGCCGCCTCTTCTGCCGAGCCGGACGCGAACGTGGTGCGGTACAGGTCGACGTTGCCCAGCGACCGGACGCTCTTCACCGAGACGTCGGCGTCGTCGAACGCGAACTGCAGGTGGCTCAGCGCACCGCTGTAGCTGCCCGTCTGGATCACGGGACGGGGCGTCGTGCCGCCGCGGGGGACGACCGTGTAGTCGTACTGCTGGTGGGTGTGCGCCGAGAGGATCGCGTCCACCGCGGGCGACGTGTTGAACACGATGTCGCCCCACGTGGTGGAGTCGTCGGTCGGCGCCGCGGAGGTCTCGCCGCCCTCGTGGACGAGCAGGACGACCGCGTCGGCCTCGTCCGTGCCGGTGAGGGCGTCCTCCTCGCCGTTCGTCAGCGCCTCGGCGTAGGCGCTCACCGTGGTCGCGATGTCGGTGAACTCGAGTCCCGCGATGCCGGTCGGGCTGACCAGCTCGGGCATGAGCTCGGTGACAGCGCCGACGAAGGCGATGCGCTTGCCGTCGCGCTCCTCGATGGCGTACGCGTCGAACGCGGGTGCGCCGGTCGCGGTGTCGACCACGTTCGCCGCGAGGTACGGGAAGTCCGCGGCCGGCTCGATGCGGCCCGTGAGGTCGTCCTGCCCCTTGTCGAACTCGTGGTTGCCGATCGCGGAGACGTCGAGGCCCATCTGGTTCAGCGCCGTCAGGGTGGGGGCGTCGTCCTGGATGAACGAGGTGAACGTCGAGGCGCCGACGTTGTCGCCCGACGACACGAAGATGCTGTTCGGGTTCGCGGTGCGGTACTGGGCGAAGGCGGCGGCCATGGTCGCGGCGCCGGCCACTCCCTGCTCGCCGTCACGGGGCGCGGCGCCCCGCTCGAGGCGGCCGTGGAAGTCGTTGAAGCCGTACACGTCGACGACGACCGGCGCGGCCTGCGCGGGGGTCGCGGCGAGGACGCCGAGGGCGAGGGTTCCGACCGTCACGGCGGCGAGCACGCCGCGGCGACGCCGCGTGCCCCCCGTCACGGTCGTCGGGGCGGGGGTCTGTGATCGCATCGGTGCGGGTGTCTCCTGGCTGTGATCCGTCGGGGGACGCCGCGACCCCCGGTCAGGGGTCACGACCCTCTGACGATAGGGACGGCCCAGCGGCCCGGCAAGGGGTCGGAGGGGATCGTCACACCCTGTTCACGCGGACGTCACGTGTCGCGGATCAGGCGTCGGGGGTCAGGCGTCGGGGACCAGGCGCTTGCCGAGCACCACGACGTCGTCCTGCGAGTACCCGAGGTGCTCGTAGAAGTCGACCACCGCCTCGTTGCCCCGTCGCACCATGAGCATCACCTTCGGGCAGCCGAGCTCCAGCAGGCGCCGCTCCGCCTCCTCCACGACCAGCCGGCCCAGGCCCTCCCCCTGCCGCGACGGGTCCACCGCGACGTAGTGGACCCAGCCACGGTGGCCCTCGTGACCGGCCATCGCGGTCGCGACCACCGACTCCTGCACCGTGCCGTCGTCGGCGACCACGTCGTCGACGACGACGAGGAACAGCTCGGGTTGCACCGCGAGCTTGCGCTCCACGTCGCGGTGGGGGTCGTTCCAGGGGCGGGTGAGGCCGGCGCTCCTCCACAGGGCGACGACCGCCTCGACGTCGGCACCGGTCACGGATCTCGTCTGCACCGCCCCAGTCTGGCGGCGCTAGGCTCGGTCGTCGTCCGGGCCCGCCCCCGGCGGGGAGGAGCACCGTGACCCGACGACGACTCGCCGTGCTCGGCAGCCCGGTCGCGCACAGCCTCTCCCCCGTGCTGCACCGCACCGCCTACGCCCTGCTCGACCTGCCCTGGGACTACGACGCCGTCGAGGTCGGTCCGGGCTCGCTCGCCGAGCACGTCCGCGCCCTCGGCCCCTCGTGGCGCGGCCTCAGCCTCACCATGCCCCTCAAGCGCGAGGTGCTGCCGCTGCTCGACCACGCCTCGCCGCTCGCCCGCCGCCTCGGCGTCGCCAACACCCTCGTGCTCGACGACGACGGGCGCCGCTCGGGGCACAACACCGACGTCGACGGCATCGTCCGCGCCGTGCGGGGGCCGGAGGCGCGGGTCGCGCCCGCCCCGCCGCGCACCCCCGCCACCGTCCTCGGCGGCGGCGCCACCGCGGCCTCCGCGCTCGCCGCCGTCGCCGCGCTCGGGGCCCGCGAGGCGCACGTGCACGTCCGCGACACGACGCGCGCCACGGACCTCGCCCGCCTCGCCGAGGAGCTCGGTCTCGCCCTCGTACTGCGGACGCTCGACGACCTCGACCCCCGCGAACCGCGGGACCTCGTCGTCAGCACGCTGCCCGGAGGCGCCGCCGACCCGCTCGTCGTCGCCCCCGTCGACGCGGCGTCCGTGCTGCTCGACGCCGCCTACGACCCGTGGCCGAGCGCGCTCGCCGGCCGGTGGCACGACTCCGGCGCCGTAGCGCACAGCGGGCTCGACATGCTCGTCGAGCAGGCGATCGGCCAGGTGCGGCTCTTCACCGGGCGCGCGCAGGACGCCCCGCTGCCCGACGAGGACGGCGTCCGGGCGGCGATGCGCGCCGCCGTGGGGCTGCCCGCGACGGGGACGCCCGCCCGTGCGGTGCCGACCCCAAGACTGCCCGACGCAGGGCTGCCCGACGCCGAGGGGCTTCCTGCCGCAGGGCCGTCCGACGCCGCAGGACCGGCGGCCACGACCGGACGGGAGGGCTGACGTGGCCGAGCCCCTCGCCGTCGTCCTCCGTGGCACGACCCTCGGCCCCGGTCGCCCCGCGCTCTGCGTGCCCCTCGTCGGCCGCACCCTCCACGACCTGGTGACCCGCGCCTCCGGCCTGCCCGACGGCGTCGCCGACGTCGTCGAGGTGCGCCTCGACCACCTCACCGCCGCCGACGACCCCGACCGCGTCGTCGCCGCGCTCGATGCCGTGCGGGCCGTCCTCCCCGACGACGTGCCCGTGCTCGCCACGTTCCGCAGCCAGGCCGAGGGCGGCGAGCGGCACCTCGACGCCGACGCCTACCGGGACCTGCTGCTGCGCGTCGTCGCCGCGGGGAGCGCCGACGCCGTCGACGTCGAACAGTTCAGCCGGCCCGACGTCGTCGACACGGTCGTCGAGGCCGCCCACGACGCCGGACTCGCCGTCGTCGCCTCGTCGCACGACTTCGACGCGACCCCGGCGCACGACGAGATCGTGTCCCGGCTGCTCGCCCAACAAGAGCTCGGCGCCGACGTCGTCAAGGTCGCCGTCACCCCGCACGGTGCCGCCGACGTGCTCACCCTGCTCGCCGCGACGACGACGTTCCGCGCCGGCGCCGGCCTCGTCCCCGCCGTGACCATGGCCATGGGGCCGCTCGGCGTCGTCAGCCGCCTCGCCGGGGAGACCTTCGGGTCGTGCCTCACCTTCGGCAGCGTCGGCACCGCCAGCGCCCCCGGCCAGCTCGACGCCGTCGCCCTGCGCGGCGTGCTCGACCTCGTGCACGACGCCCAGGGGCACTGAGCGCGACCCCCGAAGGGCCGCTCCGCGGACAGCGCCCGACGGGGTCAGTAGGGTGAGGGCCGCGCGCGGCGGACGCCGCCGCGACACCCCGACGAAGGAGCAGACATGAGCATCGGTGGCGGCATCGCCCTGATCGTGATCGGCGCGATCCTCGCGTTCGCACTGGAGTTCCAGGTCGCTGGGATCGACATCCAGCTGATCGGCTACATCCTCATCGCCGCGGGCGTCGTGGTGACCCTGCTCGGCATCGTCTTCGCGAGCCGCCGGCGCCAGACCACGGCCACCTCGCGCACGAGCGTCGACCCCGCCACGGGCGAGCGCGTCACGCGCCGCGACGTCGACGGCGGCCCCGTCGTCTGACCCGTGCGGCGGGGAAGCCCCCGCCTGCGCACCGCCGTGGGGGCGGCCACCCGCCCTCGGCGCCACGAATCGTACTGGCCGCCACGTCTAGACGTGGCGGCCAGTACGATTTCTGGCGCCGAACGGGGGGCGAGGGCGCGCGGGCGCGCGGGTGCCGGACGGGGGCCAGGGCGCGCCGGCGCCGCACGGACGACCGGCGGGCCCAGAGCGGGCGACGAGGTCAGTCGACCGTGGAGCGCAGCGTGCTCGACCCGTCGGGCCGGCGACGCACCTCGAGCCGGTCCGGGACGCGCTGCTTGAGCTCGTCGACGTGGCTGACGATGCCGACGACCCGGCCCGTCGCCGACAGGCGGCCCAGCTCGCCGACCACCGCGTCGAGCGTCTCGGGGTCGAGCGACCCGAACCCCTCGTCGACGAACAGCGTGCCGAGCTGCAGCCCTCCCGCCTCGCGCTGCACGACGTCGGCGAGGCCGAGCGCCAGGCACAGCGAGGCGTAGAACGTCTCTCCGCCCGAGAAGCTGCCGGGGTCGCGGGTCGTGTCGGTGGCGTGGTCCTGGATGACGAGCGCCAGCCCCGTGCGCCGTGACCGCTGCCCGAGCTCCTTCTCGTCGGAGGAGCGCAGCTCGTACCGTCCGCTCGACATCACCGACAGCCGCACGTTGGCCGCGGCCACGACGTCGTCGAAGCGCCGCAGCAGCACGTAGGTGCCGAGGGTGACGCCCTTCACGTTGACGGCGGTGGACGCCGCGGCGACGTCGGCCATGCGCACGACGGCCCGCGCCCGGGCGACCGCCTCGTCGCCGGCGTCCTCGGCCACGCGCACGGCCGTCAGGGCCGCCCGCGACCGCTCGGCCACCGACGTCGCGGTGCTCGCGACGCCCGTCGCCTCGGCGAGGACCGCCTCCGCGTCGGCCAGGGCCGTGGCCGCGGCCGCGGGGTCGACGTCGGTCGGGTCGACGGGGCCGCCGTCCGGACCCGCGTGGTCGAGGGCCGCGAGGTCGTCGTCGGCGATCCCCGCCGCGACGACGGCCGCCTCGCGGTCGGCGGCGGCGACCGCGGCCTCGGCCCGGCGCAGCCCGTCGGCGGGGAGCACCGCGGCGAGGGCGGCGTCGAGGTCGCCGAACCCGGCCGTCGCGACGGCGGCCGCGAGCTCCGTGCGGCGCTCGTCGCCCTGCGCGAGCGCGGTCGCCTCCCGGTCGAGGGCGTCGACGAGGTCGTCGAGGGCGCGGCGGCGCTCGTCGAGCAGGCCGACCAGCTCGTGCACGGACCCGGCCCGACCGGCGAGGCGTCGGGCGACGTCGCCCTCGTCGCGCTCGACGGCCTCGCGGGTGGCGGCGGCCCGCTCGAGGGCCGTGGCCAGCTCGACCTCGGCCGCGGCGAGGGTCGCCCGCGAACGGTCGTCCTCCGCGTCGTGCGCGACGACGGCGCGGTCGAGGCGCCGTGCCTCGTCCACGGCGGCACGCGCCTCCGCGACGGCCGCCACCGCGCGGGCACGGTCCTGCTCGAGCGCGGGACGGCCGGCGTCACCGGAGGCGCGCTCCGCCTCGGCGAGGAGCGCCCGGTCCGCCTCGACCCGGCCCAGCGCCTCGCTCTGCGCCGCCTCGGCCGACGCCCGCAGCGCCGCGGCGGCCTCGAGCGCGTCGTCGTCGGGGTGGTCGTCGGTGGGCACCGCGGGGGCGGGGTGCTCCGCGGCCCCGCAGACGGGACAGGGCTCGCCGGGCACGAGGGCGCCCGCGAGGTCGCCGGCGCGACCCTGCAGGTGCCGACGCCGCAGGTCGGCCTCGGCGTCGACCGCGGCGACCGCCTCGCGGGTCGCGTCGGCGGCGCGGCCGGACGACCGGGCGAGGGCGGTGCGCCGCGCGTCGACCGCGTCGAGCC
>Ga0265797_10008315_pt1 | contig 13861 bp, 13 predicted proteins | sample P2T30metagenome_FD_192433 | JGI IMG/M metagenome (GOLD analysis project Ga0265797, IMG submission 192433) | Plant litter microbial communities from East Loma Ridge, Irvine, California - P2 T30 | ecosystem: Environmental > Terrestrial > Plant litter > Unclassified | place: USA: California... | reverse complement strand
GAAGCAGAGGCAGTGCTTACAGCTGAAACCGTTCCTCAGCTTCACCGGGGAGCCGCAGTTGGGGTTGACCACCCCACTGCATGAGTTGTCGCCGTAGATCCACATCACTGGCCTGTTGTCAGATTTCCATTCAAGGTGGATGAGGTCGTGGACTTACGGTTGTTACTATCGTTGTTGCCTAGGGCGATGGTAGCTGTGGCCTGAGAGGCGAAGAGGCCAAAGGCTACTGCGATGATGGAGACGGAATGCATGATGGTGATTGAGCGTGGAGACTTTGTTCGCTTTGGTGAGGAGTTGAAGTGATGAGGGTGGTGGATATTCGTTGCAATCGACCATGACTTTATACTTCGATTTCATCGTCGGAATGTACTTGGTGGTATCATAGCGTATAGTTGCATCTTGATGCCGTCGCTGATTCTACAGCAAGCAATACGACACGAAGTGGAAAGCTTCCTAGGCCGTCCATGAGACGTGTTGCATGCTGATGCTGGTGTAGCATTTGTCAACTCTGGTTCACGGGGTAAATGGCAAAGCTCGGCGCATTCGCGCCCTCAGCAGATACACTCCGCATTAATGTGGGACAATATACCTTAGGGTTGACATGTATCACGATGCTCGTCTGATATGGCAAGTCCTGAACACTTGGCGTCAGCAGTAATATATCTTCCGGTCTCAACGCGGTCGCTCCGTGCCACTGCCGAAGAGTAGGATTGTTTGTCATTGGGACCTCAGAAAGCTAAAATGGGAACCGCAAACGTCTATATTCATCCAGCAACGACCTCAGCATGTGCACGTGACGATAATTACCTAGGTATGTCTGGATACATGCACTGGGAGTACAAAGCTCACTTATCGACACCGAAACACATCTGGGTGTTCTGAAAGTAACGGACATCTGAGGGTTTCAACAGCAACACATCAATGAACCAAGATACGGTGTATAGACGTGGATTTGTCGTTCTCGAGCGTGGGGCTTTCGTAGGGCGACTGCGCAGAAGCTCACGTTTGGCAAGCTGCAACGAATACTCTGTATAGAAGAATACATCATCTTACTTCTTGTAAGCCTATGAACTGCGAGAGTGATGAGTACATACACGCGACATCCGTTGTGTCGTACGACTTTGAACCAGCGGGCTTGTTCGTGTTAGGTACCTATATAAGCGAGGTGGTTGCTCAACATTGCCCCACTTCTGACGCGCAAACACTAGCAAAATCCTCAACGAGCGCAACAGCTCTCAGCTTCATTACAATGTGATGTACTCGTCATAGTCTTATTCGCATCTTCTTCCTCAAGCAACTGGAGCAAGCCAATCGTCTCAATGAAAAAGGTAATTCGCGTCAGCCTCAGATAGTGCGATAGAGGCGACACTGTGCCAGAGGATATGAGCAAGCCCAGGGATCCTCCGGCTGGTTTCAAAAATAAGAATAATCTTGAAGTTCCCGTAGGAACGTTCTGCGGTGATGTTAGCGACGAGATCTTCGAGCGTAGAGGATGGAGAGGAACGTACTCAGAGATTAAACTGAAAAGAACAGATACTACACTTGATCTAAGCCAAAAGGCAAAGAGAGCTAAGGAGCAGAAGGAGGGACGGAGGGGGGTGGGTTTATATACCTGGGCGAAAAGTCTGAGAGGCGCTAGTGATCTAGCGTCCCCAGGGCGTTGCCTGGGAGATGATGACGTGGAAAGACGCAGAAAGACGCAAAGGTGGGTTGGTAAATGTGGGACGCGAGGGCGGTGACGGTGGATAGCTCGAGGTGGGGGACAGGCAGAAGGACAGTGGCTGCGATTCGATGTCCAAGTTCTGTAATGAGCCGACCTTCCGTTGTGCAATGAACACGAGTCGCAGGTCCAGTTGCATAAGATGTGCATAATTGTGTTGCTACAGGCTGATAGATCCAGGCGAGTCCTTGCATAGTTTTGGGAGGGCGATTTGGCTGGAACCGACTAATGCGGCGTGGCGGCCAGCGCATTTCGTACCTGGGTAATGACGGCGTACTTCGATTTTGTTGGTAGAGCGAGCGCATTCTTACTCACTATGTCGCAGCTGCTACGTAGGAGGTCCTCTTGAATTCATCTGGGCGACATTCTCGGGTTCTTCGGGAGGCCCACCTATATGGCCTGAATACCTAGGTAAGGTTGGCGAACACACTGCCAAGAGGCAACGTCTTTGTCGAGGTTTCTGTGAGCCGCCATCGTGACGAAGTTGTTGCTTCTGAGTTTTGCGTCAGCTATACCGAGTCGTTGATGTATGCGCTGCATTGGAAGTTAGCATGTGATAACAAGTAGCGTGGTAGGTCTATCCATCGTCTAGGATCTGTTGTAGCTACCTGGGTAGGGTTTATATCATAAGAAGAACGTCTTCATAGCAATCTACATATGGAAGAGAAGAGAGAGTGCGGCAGTACTAGCTGAGGACGCGGTGCACCGCGATCGCGTACCTACACAGATTTGCGGGCGGGCGGCAGCGACACCACCTTGGATAGCCACACGCACCAACGATCGTATATTGCCACGGATATCTCTTACACGCGCGCTGGATTTGCAACACAACGCTGCCGCTTCGCTGTTGTCGGTCTGTCGTTATGAGCGGAGGAGTCTAGTTTGTGTAACCGGCGAAGAGCGGAGCAGACCTACCCAGGTATCTTGGGAGCAGTACAACGCCCTAGCCTGCCGAACAAACAGTCACGACGATGCGCATACTGGTAACTCATATGAAAGAAGTTGAACATGAGAGCAAACGGATGCGGGCTTCGTAGGGATGGTGATGAGTAGCAACTACCTAGGTGACGCGGTGGAATTCAAGTTCAGGCAGCCGCGACTGAGCGCCGCAGGGTTGCGAGTACTGTCTCATTTCAATCAAGGGAAATTCCGAACACCCTGGAGCCTACATTGACGCTGGCTCTGCTAGTTTGGCTATTCATCGCAGTGTATGAAGTGGACTTGTATCCCGTCGACATCTCGCTACCTTATGGTCTTTTCGCGCGTATCACATTTTCATCGCTGACCCCCTCTTCCCCTCTTCTTCTTTCCCCTTCCACCATCATCAGCAGCCTTCCTTTTCTTTGCCTCCTTCGCCTCTTCAATCGCCCTCTTCTTCTCCATCATTTCATCTGTCTTCTCATCGCCGAGCACGCCGCGAAAGTCTTCGAAATCGAGGTCAACAAAATCCATCAGCATCCTCTGCGCCAGCCTATCCACGACATGATCTAGCGCTAAACGTTTGAGGACTGGGATCAGCAGCCTCAACTCCTCCATCGTGACACCGCGGTCACCCTCATTGGAACCGCGAACTGGCGCTATGTTTTTGCGGAATGGGAACGAATCGCGGATCATATCGCCGACAGCTATGTCCGGTCTAGAGGCTACTAGTTTCGCTCGCTCGATGGCGGGTTCGAGGACGGTGGTGCTGAATTGTGGAACGAAGGTTTCTGAAGCCCACCCCTCCAAGTCTTTGACTTGGATGAGCAGTTGGACTATCCAGGGCAGATCATTTAGGAATCCACCAAGATGGGGGAGAAGAAGGGGTGGAACTTCCTCTCCAAAAGTTTGTGATATGGTAACGAAATCTTCAACCTCGTCGTCCTTGACTTTCCCTTTGCGACCCTCTGCTATGTTCGTTGGCGCACGCAGCTTCTTGAGACAGTACTCTCGTATCGCAGGCTCAGCCACTGACAGGTTGTGCTGTAGAATCTTTCGCATGGGACTCAAATCATACCGACTGATAGTCATGAACTCCGAGGCTGTCGGCTCGAAAACAATGTTGCAGTAGCGTTGAATATCGGCGTCTGGGATCTTGCCGTTGAGTTTGGCTATGTCATTGAGAAAGGTCTCCATGCCGGCGAAACTTGAGTTGTTGGCCATGGAACGAAGCGTATTGTCGAGAAACTCGTCGTTGAGTTCGCCGCCGTTTTCAAGCAGTGGTAGGCAATCTCTGAGGCTAAGGAAGGTACTGTTAGATACTGTATCGCGGATGATGGAAGCTCGCCAGGTAGCCATGGCAGCTGGTATGTTTGACTGAGCGTTCTCACTACAAATGTTATCAGTACTTCAACTGCCGCGCTAAAGCAGTTCATTATCACTTACTCGTCTGCATCTCCAGCTCGATCGTACGCTGCCTGAACTTTACCACACATCTCCATCTTGTCTTTGATGCTGTTCTGGGATTTGATGAACCCGTCCGCCTTCTTCAACTGCTCGATATCTTGTGTCTTGTACAACAAGCGACCTATAGCATCGATGGTCCGATCGGCGCGCACCTCGCGTCGGAAAGAGGCACTGAGCTGTTCCATAGCCTTCTGCCACAGATTCGCGGAGCCAAACTCGATGCACACAGCGGTCAGCTGGTCCAACACTTCCCCGGGTATCAAGGGGAACCTTGCGCACATGAAAGTATGCCCCTCTTTTCGGTAATCGCCTGGATCATGGTACTCTAGCAACAGCTCGCAAAGCTTCCGAAGTCGCAGAACACTAGCTGGGCCTGCATCGGGTGCTCGCACTTTCTCCGTTGCGTCATCGAGCATTTTGATGATAGGTTCCGCTTTGGCATATTCCCATCCACTGACCATGAAGAGAGCAGCTTCGACTCCTCTGCCTTCGGGACTGAGCATGAAACGCTTACGAATATCGAAGGCGCGAAGGTTGCGCTGAGGAATGATGACGAGCGCAGTCTTGGAATGTCTTTGATCAAGTTAGCTTCAGACGTATAAAGATGGGCTGACCCTACTGGTGAAATAGCTCAGCCTCCATACCACCACCCATCTCTTTCCCCTCAACGTCAGTTTTAATCTGAGCAGTCTCATGTGTGAAGGCTTCCTTCTGGGTGACCTCAGTATCTCGCACGGGTAGTCGCAATGCACGCAGCTTTCCCTCCAAGTCAACGACTCGCGTCAAGTTTAGCTGGTCGACCCTAATAGTGTGATCTTTGGTTGGATCGATCTTGGGACGGCTGTTCTCCCATCTCCGGGCACCGCGGATTTCCACGAAGAGATTACAGCCGAGCAGTTTCTTTACGGACGCGAAGAATAATGTGAACTTGAGCTCTTCGCAGACCTTTTTCAGTGTATCAAAGTCCGAGGCGTCCTGGTCTTTGAGTGTCGTAGGTAGCTCTGGGAGCTTGTACACGTTTCGAAGTACGTGGACGAGTAGGTGAGGAGAGCAAGTCCCGTAGCCATGGTTTTGCCAGATTTTGAGCGCCGCAGTCAGGGCTTCTTCTTTCTTGGACTGAGTCTCGAGAGAGAGCGCGGCAATAATTACATCGTGCAATGTGCGATCCGGGATGATAGTGGGCGCCGACATAACGGCGATTTGCATTGAGAGACTCAGGTCTAGTGATGAACGTGGAGTAGAAGAATCTCATCAATCGAACCCATGGAATTTTCTCGTCTGCGACCGTTTGTTTGCTGTGCGCCAGTGACCGTGCGCTTTGTCCCTGAATGAGCCGATTGATCTAGGCATTTGTCAGTGTGCTTACACTTTCACTTGCTAAGACAATTTGCAGGGTACGTCAAAGGTGAGTAAAATGTCTGAGATGATACGTGATCCATTGCATTATCCCACGATGCTGCGTGTCAACATCTCAACATCATCCTAGGATTCCAACATATCTCATACCAATGTGCCCAAACGCCTTGATCGCTATGCATAACCTATTACCAACACTAACGCCATTACCGATGCTACCACCAATAATTACATAGTACAGATACCATACATCCCTCCCCTGAAGGGAACAGGACGTATAGGACTTTGCCCATCGCTGCTCTCTATGTACACACGCTATTCTACTATCTTCCCAACAGTCCGGAAAACCAGTTGGCCAGGTTCTTTCCGCCCATGCTGGGGGTGAAGGAGAGTATACTATCTGTGTCTCTATCTCTATCGCTGTCGCTTTGTGAGAAACTGTCTGTGCTGCTACTCTCGGGCGTATGCGGATTGGCATCTAACGTCTTCTGCGAGTTGGACTTGGTCACTCTGGGAGAGGCGCGTGGGAAAGTCATGCCGCGTGCACGTACAGGCGATGTACCTGAGCTGGGTTTGTCGCGACCGTGGAAACTATGAGAAGGCTTGGGTGTACGATATGAGTGAGACGCTCTAGGCGTTCCACCTCGTGAGATTGCGAGTCGTGGGCCGAAATTCGAAGGAAGGATCGGCGATGGTGTGTCCGTGTCGCCGGAATAGGATGTTGGTGTAATAGATATTGGTATATCGCAATGTATTCTAGGCATAATGCTTGGTCGCGTGGGCGGATGTATATCTTCTGTCTCAGATTTCGAAGAGGTGTCATCGATTTGTGCTGCGCTAGTCACGACTCTGATGGTTGAGATGAGCGGGTCTATACTCTCTGTAGAAGTAGAAGGAGACGAAGACGTGGGCGTAGACGTAGATGACACTGCCGCTACTGGTAGGTCCAGCCCCGTAGCTGCGGCAAATCTCATTTGCATCGATAGCGGAACGCCGCCGGTCTTGACCCAGGGGCGAATTGTAAATTGTCTTTTCGGGAGATCTAAGACCACGGATCAGCTCAAATACAGGCGGGAAGGCTAGGAACAGATGGCAGGTGTCTAGGCAGGACCACCTTCATCTCCCTTGGCCTCCTCTGCATTCTCTGCTGGAGCTTCCGCTTCTCCGTTTTGGCCATCAGCACCGTCGCCGTTTGGTTCAGCAGCCGCGGCGGCAGCGGCAGCGGCAGCAGCTTCGGCCTCCCTCTGCTGTTTTTCTGCTTTGGCTCTTTGTCTTGCGGCTTCTCGCTCAAAGTTCTCCTTTCGTGCGCGCTCATCTTTTGCTTTGCGGAGGCGCTCTGCTTCCTCGACGCCGCCGCTCTTCTTGAGCTTGCCTTCCTCGACAAAGTTTCCAAGCTCGCGCTTGAACTCGTCATCGTTCCTCGTCTCAAGATCCCGCTGTCGCGCCTTTTCCGCTCGCTCGATGGCTTCGAGCCTGCCTTCATGGTTTGGTTGCAGGGCCTTGACTTCTCCAAGTACTCCATCGCGGGCCTGGCGTGGATCCACAACTTTGTCGAGAGCAACTGCATTGAGCATGTTACGGCCACTAGCTGAACGCATCCCCTTTCCAGACTCTTTCTCGCTTTCAAGATTCTGCTGTTTGGTCGCCTGCTCGACCAGCTCAAGTGTTTGGGCTGCTTTCTCGAGATCATCTTGCAAGTCGGCTGCAAGTTCCTCCTGCATAGTGAGCATGTCTCGCTCTTCACACACAGTCTGCAACTCCTGTTCCCAAATCTTGGTCCAGAGAGGCTTCTCCTTTGCCAAAAGATCTTGCAGCTTCTTGAGCTCGGCAGTGGCTGTCGACAGGTCCTTGGCGGTAGTTTCGAGTTGGCGGGGCAGAGGTCGCACGCCACGCAGAACGACGTCCTTTCTGAGGTCTTCAACAAGATCTTGTAGGTCATCTACCCTGTTGACAATCTTCTCCGAGTCGTCTTGCAGGCCCTTCTTGCCAGCGTTAATGTAAGCGCGACCGCTGTCTCCATCGAGTGCGGGTAAGGCAGCCTTGATAGCAGTGGACTTCACAGCGCTGGCTTTTGTACGTATGGTGGACATGCTAGCTTGTATATCCGATACAAAAGATGAGTATGTTTGTCGCATGACAGCCAAATCACGGCGTAGCGATTGCACCTCGCTTACTTGAGTGGCTGAAGTAATGTTGGCTTCGGAGGGTGTGCCTAACGGTATGGGACGAGAGGGTAGCAGGGCGGAGTTGCGAGCTGAAGAAAGAGGTGCCGCTGATATACCAGCGATCTCCTTTGTCGTTTGCTGTTGACGTTCGGCCACACGTTGTATAGTTGCTTGCTGGTCCTCGACCACTGTCTTGATGCTCTCCACCAGTTTGCTGAGTCCGCCAAACTTGTCATCGATGTGGCTCTTTACTTCGTCGAGTTGCTCCACGTTTAGCACAAGTACAGACCTGTCTTTGATATCGTTGATGTCCTCCAACTCGTATCGTACACCGGAAACGGGGTCCTGAATGTGGATCTCAGGCAGGTCGCCGTAACGGTGCGTATCCCAGGCGAACTTCTCGATAAAAGCGAGTTGCAGGCGGGCCGAAGAAAGCTCAGCACCATCTGTGAAGACGTATTTCTTGATCTTGCTTTTGTACTGGAGAAACAAGGTAAGCTCTTTCCCTTGTTGAGGTGACTGCTCTGGAATGAACTGAGAAGGCTGTGGAGAGGGCGTCTTGACTCTGTAGGAGCTATTACGGCTGGCTGTAGGCCTGGGCGGGTCTTCTTTTGCCGGTGATGCGGCTCCAAGCTCAGCTGGCTCTGATAACGGACCATTAAGCGTCGCACCTAGCGAGAACTGGTCGCCTTCTGGGAATTTCGGCTGCGCGAGCTTATCGTCTGGGGTCTTCTGGACGGGACTGTCTTCAGGACCCGACTCTTTTGGTGGCAGAATGCTCGGCGTGGCGCTTTGCGAACTTTCCTCTGAAATGCGTCTCTCATTGGGCTGGTCAAAGGAGAACTTTGTTTCCACAGCAGGCCGCTGTTGCGTGAGACTCTGATTTGACCGCTGGCGACTGTGCATCATGGACTGCCTGGTCCGCACTGCGTTCATGGACTCGCGTACATCCCGACCCCTATTCGGTATGGGCGAATTCTGGACAGGTGGAAGTGGTATGCCATTTGTTCCAAGATGCTTCTGGATTTGGTATGCTGAAAATCGGCGCGACGCCCTCCGCTCCAGCTCACCACCTCTTTGCAATGCCGCGAGCGCATCTTCCTGTTTCGGTGGAGGTGGAGGTGGCGGGAAGTCGACGGGGTAGTTAGGCCGCGGGGGGTCGGGTGGTTTGGGCATGGAATCGTCTGCGGGATACGGAGCAATGACAGGCATTTGCTGGGCGGTGCCACTCGAAATGGACGAGTCGGTGGATAGCTGGCTTGCGGTGGTCGAGCGGTTCGCTTTCGGGTTCGAAGGGAGCGCATCGTACTTGCTTGGAGAGGCGCGGCCGCCAGCTACCGAAGACGAGCGCGGTGGGAGGTCGGGGCCGCCAAACGACGGGCTGTCCCCTCTTGAAGGCAGTCTTGTGCTTGCGGATCGCGGTTGTTGGTGCTCCTCGACATCACCACTACTCCCGACGCTGCCCTGTCGCGGACTGCCCCCACCGTTGAGCGAGCCATCTCTTCCTGTGCGCTGCCGTAACCGCTGTTGCTTCTTCTTCAGGCCGTGCAGGAGATTTATGATGATGTCCCGTATCCGCGGTAGGAAATTGTCGAGGCTCGCTTGCGATGCTTCCTGGCTCAGCGTCTCCTCCAGTATGCCACGCAGTAGTTCGGGAACATTTCCGAGGTCGTTGGTGTCGACGCCAATCGCGTTGAAGGCGCGCGACGCGATGTTGAACTCATAGCCCAGACGCACGTAGACGTCCGAGACCTCGCTCTCGGTGGCGGTCCCGCGCGACCATAGTGTCAACGTCTCTGCACCGTGTTAGCACGTGTGTATGCGGGGCTGCATGCGCCGGGGACGCACCGAGGAGCTGCTTGGTGGCCACAAGCAGGTGTGTGACGGACTTCTCTATCTGCGAGAGCTGCTGCTGGGGCTGCATTGGATGCGGTGTCAGTGACGGTTGTTTGGTGTTGGGCGCGGGATGCGGAGAGAGAGAGAGAGAGCCCACGTACATTCTTGGGCGCACGGCGCGAGGACCCCTGAGACGAGCGGACAGAAGACGACTCCTCAGTCATGGTGCCGAGGGCGTGTGGCGCAGGTGTGCGGCAGCAGCAGAGTGAAGGGCCGGACTGGGAGCGCGAGGGCACGACGCTCTATCCTGGCAGTGTTGGCGACCACGTTGGGTGCACCGACGTCTGAGATGCCTGGGGCGAGCTAACACGAGAGTGGCTGGGCGGCACGTGGAGCAGTCTCACGTCCAACCTCACAGAAATTGTTTATTCCATCGGGTGAGCTTCTCTACGTCATGACGGACAAGAGAGGTTGCCGTGGTAGTTGGTGAAAGCCGTCTTGATGATTGTATCTCTATCTTGGGCATGCATCTGCGGTTAGCGACAGGCAAAACCATGGAACATGTGACGCCCCGTCGCTTAGGTAGGCTTCTGACGTGAGTCTGCGATGTAGCTGCAGCCCTGGAGACTACGGCCGGCATCCGGCCTCTCTTCGCGCTACCACATCAAGCTGCTGCTGCTGGGTGGGTGGTGACTGGGGTAACCGTTGTGTGCATGCACTCTAGTACTCTAGCATGCTTGGAGCGCGACGAACAGGTGTTGCCCCGTATTTGGTGATGCAAGCTCTAGTATTGTTTACTGCAGGCGTCTCGGACAACACGAGCAGCGCAGAAGGAGAGCAGAGTGAGGCGTGAGGTCTCGCCTCGGACAGCAACGCTCTTGGCTGGCCGCGCCCGTGATCGCGATAGCAACAGAGGTCAGGCAATTGTGACAGTGCCAGGTCCACATATCCGCTGCCGTCCACCCAGTGTCTCCTCTATTCATCTCGCGCACCAGCCTGTGGATTGCCTGACCGTTGCGCCCTCGTGCCGTCGTCCGAGCCTTCACGGCTACTGCCTGAGGCTGGCCTAGTTCCCGCACACCTTGCACTTGTGTTTCATCCAGGCGATCCGCTTGGCGTTGCACCTCACTCTCGACTTCTGGCTGTTCAATCGGGCACAGCCTCCTATACCAAGTCACCACCGCTCCTCCGCCGTCCGGCTGTCCACCTCGCACGCACGTCGACTCTGCGCCTGCTGCCGCATTGAGCGTCCTGCGCTACTCTCACCCTAGAGTTGGAGCTCCTTCCTCCCCCGCCCGTCGCTCCTTCTCCCGCAACCACAAACCGAACCACCGACCCACGCTACCGAGCTCGCCCGCGCCCTGCTCTCCCCATCCATGTCCACTGCCGCTGCGACTCCGAATACCTCCTCCAATGCTCTAAACCCCGCCGCCAATTCCGCCCGGCCACTGAAGATGAGCACTGCCGCCAAAGGCATCGACGCACAGCAGCGAAAGCCCGGAAGCCCCATCGACGGCGGTCAGAAGTAAGCTCCTGCCCTGCACTCCCCATAAACACGTCTCCTACACTCCTGCCCCGCGTCCCTTGCATTGCAGACACATAGAGACATGCCTCGAGTGCTCCCGCCATGCGGGACATTCTCGTGTGACGTGCGGCTGGTCACATGGAGTCACGGTGCGACTGCCCTGTCCACTCGATGGCCCTCTCCCCGTCTACTGTGCTCAATTACTTCCTGTCCCAATGCACTGTCCTCGACAACACCCTACCCACTTGCACCTGGCGCCATGCTGACCGGGCGACTTGCAGGAAACCTCCCGCCAAAACGGCATGGACCCAGGGCACCAATCCCATCACACAGCGACCGACTCACTCCCCCACCCCCAACGGTGCCGTAAGCTCACCTAAGCCCCCACAAGGCTCGACGGCTGCCTCCGCCGACAACGCTTCCCCGATGAGGCACCTCAGCGACCGTATGATGTACCTGCTGGCCAATCTGACGGTGAGTGACAGCTGGCTTTCCATGCGACGCGGGTGAACAGTGCTGATGACACAAACAGGGTCTTCCAGGCATCATTACGCTGAAGAATGGCGAAAAGTATTCCGGTGTCCTCTCAGGCACCTCACTCGACCCCAGCGAGCTCCGCTATGTCTTCAAGATGGTCAAGAAGCTCCTGCCCACCAGCAACGCTCAGACCAACGGCACGAGCCAGTTGTCCGACGACTATGTTGGCTCAGGCGATTACCACGTCATGTCGTTTGACATGAGCGATGTGGCTGATTTCAATGTCAACAACGTCGTCCTTGACAAGTCCCAACTCAAGGGCCAGAATGGTGTGTACCAGATTATACTTCTGCTTTCCCATGCTAAGCTAACAAGAAAAAGGCACCGCAGGCTTCCGCACTGATACCGACATCTCTGGCAAGCTCGAACTCCGTGAGCGCAATCTTCAGAAGTGGGAACCGTCCGAGGTTGATCCCAACATGACGCTCGAGTCTAGCGGCCGTTCGAACGACTGGGACCAGTTCTCTGCCAACGAGCGCCTGTTCGGTGTGAAGAGCAACTACGACGAGAACATCTATACCACCACCATCAATAAGAACGACCCACAGTATGCGGAACGGCTTGCCCGTGCTGAGAAGATCGCCCGAGAGATTGAAGGTAGCAGCGCAACCAACTCGCACGTCCGCGAAGAGCGCGGAGGATACACTGCGGCCGATGACAATGGCGATGAAGAGGACAAGTACAGTGGGGTACGACGAGACCTGACAAACCTGTCAAGCGGCCAGTCCAATCGGTACACCCCACCCGCACGACGTGCCCCCGCCCCTGAGGCGACGGTGCCCGGCGCGCCGGTGGACCCTGCCATTATCTCGTCTTCCGTCGCACGGCCTGCCTCGCAGTCGACACAACGTGTTGCAAGTCCCGCGGCACCAGCACCAGCAGCAGCTGCGCCTGAACCTAGCAAAACGCAAGAGTCCAGCAAAGACGCACCCAAGCCTGCATCAAAACCAGTCGACGCGCACAAGGCTATTGCGGAACAGCTGCAGAAGCCAAGTAGTACGATCAAATCTGGGGTTGCTGCCATCCCTCCTAGGAAAGCTGGACGGCCACACGACGCAACTACCAACGTTGAGCACGACCTGCTTGACTCCTTCAAGCAGTTTTCGGCCGCTGAGAAATTACGGATTTCCGATCGCCAGAGGGCTTTCGCACGCGAGAACAAGGCCGTGAAGCTCAACGATCTTAAGAAGTTCGCGCTCAACTTCAAACTGAGCACGCCGGTACCGTCAGATCTTGTGCCCATACTCGCTAAGGACGAGACAAAGCAGCAGGCTATCGTCGACAAGGCCAACAAACAAGCGCAGGAAATGAAGACTACACCTCCGAAGGCGTCCAGCACCATGGCAGACCCCAAAGCTGCCGCACGATCTGCTGTCAAGCCAGAATCCACCCAAGCATCCCCTAGCACTAACGCAGAGCGCCAACAAAATCAGCGTGCTCGACCAGGGCAGCCAGCCTATGCGTCTGCTTCTTTGCGGGGTTCCCACCAGAACATGAACCAGATGCCTCCTCGCAACCAAGGACTACTTAGCACTCGTCTGCAGATGAACCACCAGCAGCATAAGCAGCAAGGTGCCATGCCATACAACGGCGTTCCTCAACCGATACCAGCTCAGGACATGCGCGTACCACCTACTGGTCCTTCACAGCCCTCGAGTGGTGCTCAGACGCCTTCTTCTAGCGTGTCTACAAGGTTCAACGTTCGCGCCCATGAGTTCAAGCCCAACCCAGCTGCAAACACCTTCCAGCCCGGTGGAACCCCAAGCGCTACCTCCAGTCCTAGGCCAAACTCGTCTAGGCAAGAAGTCCGCAAGCCTCCTGTTACCAACTTCTTTACTGGCCCGAAGCCCACTGTTAAATCACTGGACGGACTGACGACCTTCAATGCCATCGGACGCCTTGAGAAAGAGGCGCAGTCGAACGAGAAGTCACATCACTCAGATATTGCACCTCCTTACAAGACCCCGCCTACGTGGGATTTCCCCTCTTCGAACACGAACAAGGGATATGAGCAGCTATTTGACCATGCTCCTCCGTCTGCGCCCTTGTCAGTACCACAGCATGTCATGCCCAACGGCCCCATGCCTCACCAGCATCAGTTACCACCTCATCTCCAGGGCGCCCAAGGCATGACACAAGGACCGACACCTCAACACACTCCCCGTGGGCCACCGATACAACCGCACCTCGGCCAAGATCAACATCATTTTGGTGCTCAACACATGCAATATTCGCACTCAACGTCATCAGTCCAACCTTCACCACGCCCAATGGCGCCGTACATGTATGGCGCACAACCTCAGCCAATGCAAGGCTATCCTCCGCAAGTCCCGCAAT
>Ga0265797_10008313_pt1 | contig 13862 bp, 9 predicted proteins | sample P2T30metagenome_FD_192433 | JGI IMG/M metagenome (GOLD analysis project Ga0265797, IMG submission 192433) | Plant litter microbial communities from East Loma Ridge, Irvine, California - P2 T30 | ecosystem: Environmental > Terrestrial > Plant litter > Unclassified | place: USA: California... | reverse complement strand
AGCAACGAGCTGAAGATAGATACATGCCGCTCATACACCAGTGTCGTCGGTACGATTTGCAAGACCATACCGTCGAACGTGCCCACTCGACGCTTTTGGCTATGGCATCAGGATGGGTGTGGGGCGGAAACGCGCATGTTCCGTGTAGCTGCAGGGCTTCGGTGTCGGTACATCTGATTAAAGAATGGTTGCACTCTCACAATCCCTGCACGGATCACTGCGCAGATGTGCAATCATTGTTGGTGGCGGCGAAGAGTCGAGGCGTTGCGTGCTCCGCCTTGCACGATTTCGTGCAGGTGTCCAGGCTACTGGGGTCTCAGGTATACGAGATAACTGCCCAGAGGCCGCCGACGCGTTACCAAGGGCCGGGCTTGTGAGGCAGCAATAGATTAACACCGCGTCGATCAAACCGAAAGGGGGCAGTGGAGGCCGCAGACAGTCCAAGGAAAAAGCAGAGATGCTTGCAGCACTAGTCGCTTCATCGTTCAGCTGAAGTCCGATGTGCATCTTATTGGTCGCTTGCAAAGATGGACAGCCGAGTAGACAGCCTGCATGTCCAGGAGGCCGGCCCAGGTTGCTTTATGAACCGAGATGTGAGGCCGTCCAGATTGTAGTCGACTGGCGAGACTTGATCGATGGCCATGCTCTGCAGGCGTCCGTAGGAGCACGCGCGCCTGACAACGGAAGGGCGCTTCCAGTCTATCGGGTGCCCCTTGTAGAGATCACTCCACCAATGCAGTCAACTCGGTACCAACTGAAACTGTGCGATCGTCCGTGAAATAGACAAGGTATCGGCAGTCAGCCGTCGTTTGACGTCTGGCACCACGCTCCGAGTCCCTCTCAAGCAGAAGGTATGCGCGGTACAAACAACTTCCGATCAATCTTCAACCGTGTAGCAACTTAGCTGAGCGCCACAAGCCGCTAATGCACTGCCCATCGCTTGTTACAAGCCTCAGGACAAATTTAGGCCGTCTTCCGACAAGGCAAAAAGGCGACGCGCAGTCCTGCAGAAGCATTCTTAGACTTACATTTGAGTGTATATTGCCAATCATTGTTGCGATTCCTCGGTGAGAGCCTGAGTGCTGGACCCAAGGAGGTGGGAAGGCGTTGAAGATGCGTTTACTGCATGCAGCCAGGCAGCCTGAAACCACTCGTAGGCGAGTTGGGTCTGCATGTCACGACGCTCGCAGGGCCAGGAGACTCCTGAGGTAGTCTGCAAGGCATAGGGCAGTGTTCCAGTCATCTTTTCAAAATGTCATGGATCAAGATAGAAACATACATGTAACTCCCCAGGTTGCCTTTCGAGAGCACGTTTGCCCCTGCGTACTTTGCAGTACGCCGTGACATAGAGTGCAACTTCCGTGAGACACCCATGTCTCAGTCTGAGACACAGAAAGTGCATGTATTCGAGGATGTAATATCAATAAAAACAGTGGTAGAACCAGGATAAAGTCGCATCCGAAGATTGGTCTGTCTTCATACCAAGCAAAACAGGCCTTTCTAATGATTTCTAGAGGATAACTTCGTTTGCATCACACTGTGGTAGTCTAGACACAGATGTTCTTGAGCTTGGGCGAATCATGCAGGACAGTACTTCGAGGGGCGCCTTGAGAGCAACCGCACAGTATACATGCTACTGATACGCTCTACGGACTCCTTGCAAAGCATCCAGAGGCTCGAGTCACGAAGTCTCGAGGAAAGGCCGACCCTACTCCTATCCTCCAGACTACTGATGTGAGTTCGGAGTAAGGGACCTCAGGGACCAAGGGACCGCCAACGATGTTGAGTCCAAACCAAGCCTCGATGTCAAAAAAGTTGGCCATGGTTAATCACACTTTTCACCACTTGCGGTGAACGATTCGTTGCCGACAAGGCTTCGGATCCTTCACACGCTCGGGCACGCCATCTTTACGCCCAACCACTTGAGTTTCCCATCCCCCAGACGCCGCTGACGACCATGTCGTCAAGCACCGAGAAATAATATAATCCCTTCAGTGACTCGTCCGGGGCACGCCGACATAGCACCGTCTCGGCATTACGGCGGCCACGGAGCAATGTCCGTTGTGCGCGTTGGATGCGTCGTGTCGCGCGCAAAGTGGATAGAATACTTTGTAGGAATTCAAGTGGATGTCGTCGATGCAGCATGCTGGCATTTTGGTGGGTATCGTAGATTCATATGACTGATCGTGAGTTCTGAATTCTCAATGGTGTGGAGATCGAAATGTTCGATGGAAAATTGCATCTTCAGACATGGTGAAGACGTTTCCACGATTAGGTTTGGCAGCCTGAGGCACAAGCTCTTACACAGCTCTCCATTTGCAAGGTGTAGTTGGACTAAGTCGAGTTACCCTTCAGGACTTTTCGAGTATGCAACATCTGCTCAGCGGAGGCGTATTGAGAGGCGTTGTAGTCATTGGTATGATTGACCAAGCTATCTAGATCGGTGAGCACGACTTCACGAGGAAAACAAAAAGTCAAGGAATGTAACAAGGTGTAAGGTATGATAGAGCAATGATCGATCTATTATCATCTATGTGTAGGTCTATGCAATGGCTTGCTCATGTGGGCAAAGCCGATGCGATCTAGTCTATGCAATAAAGTCTATAAAATCGTGCAGGTATGGTAGAAAATCCTATCCTCTGATCATGAAGAGGCATTGGACCTTCTGGGTATCTTGTTGGTGAGGTTAACCCTCCGAATCATTGCGACACAACGCACATCTAAGCGGCCTGGCCACCAGGGTTGGTGTTAATGCCCTCGGCCTTCTCAACATCACGGCTCATCCTGTCCTTGCCAGCTGGGCTCTCATCGTCGGAAGAGACAAAGCCGAACTCGCGCGCACGCTGGTCGACTTCGTGGTCGGCGATCTTGGGCAATTGCTGAGCAGCCTTGACGTAGTTCATGTTCTCCGTGAATCCCTTCGCGAAGATGAGGTCGATCTCTTCAAGAGAACGACCAGCAGTTTCCGGGTAAAGGAAGTAGAGGATGGGAATGAAGCTGGCGTTGAGGGCAGCGAAGAAGAGGTATGTACCCCACTTGATGCTGTTGATAAGGACCGGAGTAATCATGACAATGAAGAAGTTCCAGACCCAGTTAGAAGTAGTAGACAGGGCGTTTGCCTTGGCGCGAGTCCTAAGCGGGTTGATCTCGGCCGGGTACAACCATGGGAGAGGGAGCCAGGTGGCGCCGAAGAAGGCGATGTAGGTGAAGAGACCGACGGCAGCACCCTTGGCTGGGCCGGGGGAGTTTGGAATAAGGCAGCCCATGGTAAGAAGCATAGACAAGCATTGTCCAACGGTTCCGATGAGGAACAGCTTGCGGCGGCCAATCCTCTCAACGTAGTACCACGATGAAGTGGCGGCAAGCGAGTAGACGATCATGTTGATACCGCCGAGAAGGAGTGCAAGGGTGTGAGAAGTGTCGAGAGCGTCTTGGAACAGAATCGGGAAGTAGTAGATGACAGCGTTGCATCCAGAAAGCTGCTGCATCATCTGAGAGCCGGCACCGAGTAGCAGACGACGGAGATGCTGAGACTTGCCGTTGGTGAAGAGGACCTTGAGCGGGGTGCTGTGACCGTCTCCGCCACTGGCCCTGATAGCATCGTGGATGACGTTGAGTTGAAGGCCGACAATCTCATCTTCGACCGGCTTGGATTCGAGAGCTGCGAGGATGACGCGGGCCTCTTCACTGCGATCCTTGGAAGTGAGCCACCTAGGTGATTCAGGCAGGCCCAGAGTGAGAACAAGGACGATGAAAGCGAAGACCAGCTGGAAGGCGATAGGGAACCTCCATGTGAGTTCGGGCGGGCCGTAAAGGCAGCCAAAGTCGATCCAGTATGCGATCAACGTTCCGATAGCAACGCAGCTACCCTCAATGCAGATGACCTTGCCACGGTTGTGGCTCTTGGAGCATTCAGCTTGGTAGGTCGGCACGGTAGAAGTGTTGATTCCGTTACCAATGCCGGTGAGGAAACGGCCAACGATGAATTGAGCGGTTGCGCCAACGCTTTGGCCAATCTCGCCTCGAGTAGCAGGCATTGCTGTGATCTGAATGATGACGCCAATGATCATGGTCCAAGCACCGATGAAAATGGATTTGCGACGTCCAAGCCAGTCACCCAGTTGCAGGATGAAGCATGCACCAAAGAAGCATCCAACCGCGTAGATGGAGACGATGAAGCCTTCCCAGGTTTTGTATTGTTTGTCCTTCTCGACTTCTGGGAAACGAGCAACGAAGGCCTCGGATGAGATAATTCCAGACATGACACCCTGGTCGTAACCGAAGAGCAAGAAGTCGGTGACTGCAACGGTGGAGATGAGCATTTGGAGCCTTCGTCCAGAGGTGCCCCAGTAGGTAGGCACCCCGCCATCGGCAATTTTGACGCCCATGTTTGACGTGATTCGGAATGAAAGAAGAGTGTTGGAGATCGTGGAGAAACGGGCGGAGCAGAGGAGGGTGGACAGTTATATAGGCATCGATACATCCAACGGACACACCCTGTGCCTCCGACATCAACACCAGGCGCGTTATGCGGCAACCGATTGCTACCAGGGCCCACCACCATAGTCGTTGGTGGGGCGGCCTTGGACGCAATGACAAAATGTTTGTTCAACAGGTCAGCGCGCTACGGGCGCGCCGTTGTAGGGTACTGGACAGCGATGACATCGTCTGGAGCCACTCACACCGGGGAGTTTGAGGAGTTTGAGGACGGAGAAGTGCTGGGGCTTGGAGGTGGAGCCGTATCATTGGCCTGAAAGACTTGGTGGGGATAAGCGAAATGCTTGCCACGTGCTGAGCATGGCGGGCTTGCCACTTCGAGTCTCATCCGATCCGAGAATCTTCGAAAAATCGCTTCGGCGTTTGCTCATCGGACGAAAACGCAGGACAGACTTCGTAGGGATACCACTCTTCAACGGGTGCTGTTGATTCGATTGCGCCGTTGCAAATCTTGGCGCATGTCATCATACTCGCAACCTAATTGATCGTCCGGGGCTCGGTTGACGCCACCCTTCTTTAGGCGCATCAAGTGCCGCAGCGGCTCGTGTCCCTGCTGCCAGGTGCAAACTCTGGCAGGGCCTTAAGCCTCAACCGTTCAGTGCGATTGGAAAAACGATTGCAAGTTTTCCCTTGATTCTCGCCAAGTGCGTTCAACGACTAAGCAAAGGCGATAGCAACCTGAGACTGCGCTGCCAAATCTTCCCGCGGCTTATGGGATTATGGCAATGTCTTCGGAGACGCTTGGACTCTTAGCATCTTGGCTCGTGCCTACCGTAGTTCATCCGCTTCATGCAGCCGTACAAGCTTGTGTCTTCGGCGCAACGCACGACAAGGTGCCAAGTGCAGAAACTTCGGACGAGGGTTACTTTCTGTAAGGGTTTTCAAGCCAGTGACGTCTATGGTATCGATGATGGCAATGTCTTCAGGTCTGGCGATATCTGGAAAAATGCGTAGCAATCAACAACAGCCAGACGAGCGCAAACGTTGAGGCATTTGCGACTGATCGTGACACACAGTACACGTGACATCGGCGATAGGATTCGCACCATCTCTTTCGGTGCGGGTCTGTACGCATGTTGCAAATGACCTGTACCCATATTTCATTCATGTGGAGGAGTCGGAAGACAGGGCAAGACGAAGCGTTCTGACACTCTGTCCCGTCTGTATGTGCAGGGTAAACTATCGCCCTGGGGTTCGCGCCGTTGTTGTTGGACTGTGTGTGTCCTGATTCGACGCAAGAACCGTCGGTTATTCGGAATGCTTTTCGGCACATTCTGAGAGATTATGTAGAGTCCGCTGTTCAGTCAGTCCACACCGCTGGTGTTTCACAAAGACGCCAGCGCGTTGGTGCAATACATAATCCATGTGTTCAACCACAGCGTGTGCACTTTAGTCGCTGGTCTGTTGATTTGGTGCTCTCAGAAGAGTCAACACTGGCCATGAACATTCGAAACGCTCCGTGCGATCGTCGCGAGCGTTGTGGAGACCAACAACAATCACATGCTAGACCGTGTACCCGCTCTCCGATATTTGGGATGCCTCGTACAGTAGCCGTAGTCTCACCACGCGAATTGCGATCCAATCACACTTACATTGGTTGTAACCCCGCGGCGCAAACACATCGACTTGCACCGACGCGAATGCTGTCCTTAGTCGTACACGTTTCCAGAGCTAATACACCGTCCTCTGCTTGCGGCACAATGTCCATGGGCGCGGCAGCCGCACAATTGAACGAGCTCGGCGTGCTGACTTGATCACTCGGTTGACAAGGCTTCTTCTTTCTTTACCAGCGACGGCTGTAGAGGTGAGGTTTACCGACTCTTGAAGAAGGGCTTGTGGGTTAAGTCTGGAGTCGAGGGGAAGGGGTAGTAGATGGCGGGTTCCCCAAGAATCCCCGCAAGCACATCATCACAATGATGTTTGCCATAGATAAGTTATCGTGGAATAGGCCCGAATGGTCTTGCGCAAGCTGGTCCGGCACTGGAGATGGGATGTCTCGCCGCTCGGACACAGCTTTTGCACATCTCTTTGGCCAGAACCTGACGAGCCTGAACGCTTTGGAGGACAGCAGACGCAGGGTCGCCGATGGAGTCTGCTATTTGGCGCCCTGCTGAGTGGAGATATACTTCTAGTGCCGATACATTTCCACGTGCGTGGTGTCGATCAAGCGGATGTTTTAATGATGGGCATTTGAGATGGCCGTGACCCATGGTGGAGCTGTGGATATGCGATCGTCGTCGCGATGTTCATGGCGTGTGGTTGTGAATCCGGTCAAGGGGTTCGCATATGCCTCAGGCTCAATATTCATTTTCAGAGGGTTAGGGTTGGGGTGACATACATTTCGCCCAGTTCGACTCGTATGACTAAATAGTACTCCTGGCGCATTGATGCTTCTAAACATGAGTTGTAATCAAGGCTATATGGATAGCATGTCTTGCTTATGAGGTATCCATTGGGCTGGCGAGTTGAATGGTCCTATAAGCCGCCGACAATGTTGTTGATCACTCCCCCCGTAGGTCAAGCCAACGACGTGTATGACCTCACATCACGTGGCTCGTCATGGAACACCTGAATGTTCAAAGATCTGATCCATTCACTCATCCCCCAGTATATCATGATCGGTTGACATAACGCAGCAGCTGTCACCAGTTTCGCAAGATTATCCCATGAGCATGGCCTCTGAGTAGGCTTCATCGTCCAAGCTGCCTACAATTGCCAATGTGATTGGAACGTGATCATAACTTCAATCCGGGAGCAGCAAGTTTTAACAGGCCAACGAGTGCAAACAAGACAAACATAACGGTACAAAAGAGGCGGTGATCAGGGCTTAACGTGTGTGTTTGAAAGTGGTCAACATGCACATAATTGTTCATGTAGCTAGATACATAGAGTGCTTTAGCATCCTGCCCCTTCGCTTCTCTGGAGCCTTCGATAGATTGAACCGATGTCGCTTGCCAGACTGACTCTAACAGTCGAAGTAGCAAGCACAGTATCCTTCCGCTGTGAATGGTCCGCTGCTCTTGTAGCACGCACAGCGGTCTTCATTGTCGCCCGAAGTCCAATGCTGGTCTCCGTAATTGAGGATAAGAGCAGTGCACTCGGACAAAGTCTTCGCAGTGTTTTGATCGCACCAGATGTCGACGGTGTATGGAAGCGACGAGGACATGGACACCCAGGAGTTGAAGTGCTGATCGGCCTCAGCCAGAGAGTTGCCGTCCTTGTCGAGGACAAAAGATGTGTGGGAGTGTACATGGATCGCATCGCCGGGACCGCTGACGGGATCGCCTTGGGGGAAGCTTGCATCGTTGCTAGCAGCGCCTGCAATACATTGCTTGCCGTTGATTGGTAGAGGCTCTGCGTATGTTGTTGCGACGCAGATGGCAATGGCGGAGGGAATGAAGTTCTTCATTTTGGAGGGCGGAATAGCCGTTTGAGAATAGCAGTGGTTCGCTGAAGTAATTGAATGTAGTTGCAGTGACAGAACTTACTCTTCACGCCAGTGATTTGAGGTTTTTATGATAGGACAAGTGGTCTGTTCTCTTGTGGATGCTCGTATTCGCAGCGTGTTGTTGTCATCGCGCGTGTGACGATCCCAACATCTCCTTCCATCGCGTTGACACTTGAGTTGTTGTCACCAGGAAGAGTGGATCAAATTACTTCGGAAGGATTCAGGATGCCATTATGGCCCCATTTCGGAACACGCATGTCGACGTTGTGTCATGTGGAGCCGAAGTAGTCATTCGTCTGTCTTATGGTGGAACTGATTTGTTGTGAGGTTCAATCCTCGAATACAGATTGGCGATGTTTGAGTATGTTATGAGAAAGATCCAGAGTTGAAGCAAAGAAGTAGTCCCTGGAACCTCTATGTATCAACTGGGAAAGCCATTTGACGACCAGGGAAGTCCGGCACGTTTAGCCCTGCCAAGTCTCATCGACTGAGTAATGTGATCGAAGCGTGCACTGATACTTCACGGTTCCACTTTCTTTTGGCACAGATCGAGGGCTTTGGACCAGAACGCTGATTGTAAATGTGAAGGAGTTTCGCGTTAGAAAAGCACGCAGCTAGCACTCGCCATTTGGCGTGATCGTCGATGTTACTGAAGGGTTAGGGTAGTAAGACTGTTTGTCTATCGAGAGCTGAGTGAAAGAAGGCGAGGGCGGCAAAGGCAAAGGAGTGAATATATTATTATGATTAGTAAAAGCTATTAGCTACATCAAGACAGTCGTAATCGGCCAACGTGTCTACCAAAAAGATTCGTACTCAGAATCATTGTTTCTTCTTTTCTTGCTTCATCTTCACTTACTTCCTCCAACCTCTCATCATATCTTATTCCATTTGCTGAAAAGGGTCAGCTGTCTAACAGGAAGTGATGAAAAGCCCCAGAGGAGACGGGTTCCAGTCCTCGAAGAAGTCCAAGCTCAGGCCACCCTTAGATGAGAGCTCGACAGACTGAGTAGTGCCAGCCTGGCAATCTCCAGTGGCGACCACGTAGCTGTTGCCCGGCTGGATTGCGATGCTTCCGAGATCCTTCTTGACAGACGGCGCGTTGCTCCAAGAGGTCTTCTGGTTCGCGGCGGAACTGAGTGCTGTGACGTCGAGGCTGCCGGAGCCGCTGAATTCGTAACTGGAAGTCTCAAGGTCCTTCTTGTTGGGGAAGAGGAAGATGAGCGAGCACTGCTTGCCTTTGTACTCTTGCGGCATGTCGAAGTTGAAGATGGTGCTCGTGGTAGAGTTGATTTGACCGTTGTAGCTGGTACCGTAGGCCCAGTCTGGGTGCTCAGAGGAGATGGGAACGATCAAGTGAGGGGTTTGGTAAGCACCAGTGAGAGATGTCTGGCAGGCTGAACCATGCGCGGCAGGGGTGGCAGGAGAGCTAGTCGCGGGCTTTGCGGTGGACTCTGAAGGAGGAGACTTGCTAGAAGGAGCAGTGGCAGCTGGTGGAGGAGAAGCCTTGCTAGAACCTGCAGGGGGAGCAGCGGCCTTGCTGGATTCCGCAGGGGCAGATGGAGCAGCGCTGGACGCAGGGCCCTCAGGAGCAGCATTGGTGCTGTGAACAATCTCTGGGAGGGGTGCTTCCTTGGTGACAGTCACATACACAGTCGTAGGCTGGCATTCCGCAGGCGCAGCTGGAGAGGCAGCTGGCGCGGAGGCTGCAGGGGCAGATGCTGGGGGTGCGGAAGCTGCAGGTGCAGAAGCTGGTGCCCAGGGCTTGGACTCCTGAGAGGCCGGAGGAGCTGGCTTAGACTCTTGGGAAGCTGAAGGAGTGGGCTTGGATTCTTGAGAAGCTGGAGGAGTGGGCTTAGACTGCTGGGAAGCTGGTGCCCATGGCTTAGACTCCCAAGTTGCCGGTGGAGATGGTTTAGATTCCCATGTAGCAGGTGGTGACGGTTTAGACTCCCAGGAAACGGGAGGAGACGGCTTAGTCTCCCAAGAAGCAGGCGGAGTCTTCTCAGTCTCAGTAACAGGGCAGACAGTGGTCGAGACCGCAATAGTCTTGGTGACGAGCACGGTACTCTGCGACTCAGCGGGGCAGTCCGTGACGGTGGCAGCGCAAGAAGTGATTGTGTCAACGGTAGTAGTGTAGACTGTGGACGTGGTCAATCTGACGGGAGAAGTAGTGGCGGACGAGGGCTTCTCAGTGGAGCTCCACGTTTCGGTCTCGTTCCACGAGGCCGACGAAGTAGGTTTTCCAGTCCATGCGGGTTCACTGGACTTCTCAGTCTCGGTGGGTTTGGCAGGCTTGGAAGCAGAAGATGAGCTTGCGGATCCACCGCTGCCATTGCCAGTGCACTTCCCGCCAGAGGACAGGGTGACTTCGACACAGTCCTTCTGGTCCTTGACGGGCACAGTGTAGATGTTGTACTCGGTTGAGCTAGCACCGCAAGCATAGAACTTGCCGCTACCATTGTACTCGATCTCACCAGAGCTAGAGATGGAGAAGCCAGTGGTGGGAGTGGCACCGACATCGCACTGCCACTGGGTGGTTGGCGGAGTGAGAATGCATCCTCTGCCGTTGGCGTCGGTGATACCACCGTTGCTGATGTGGTAGGTTGCAGGAGCAAGACCGCCACCGATGCGATTCTGTCCGTCGCCGAGTTGACCGATGGTACCAGACTTTCCTCCGGAAGCGGTCACTTCGAAGGTGCAGCCATCGTCTCTGGGCAAGACGAAGGCAGAAGCACTGCTGCCAGCGACAGCCAGTGCAATGATTTTAGAATGCATTTGGGAACTTGCGGCTGGTAAAAGCGAATGATGTTTTAATAAGTGAAACGATAGTGGTCCTGAGAGACTTGAGTATTGGACGAGGAGAGAAGTGGCTTGTGAAGAGCGCGAGCCTGTCTTTTATGTCGACCAGCGTGTGTCTTCGTCCAAGTTGAAATCCATGAACATCGCGATCGTGACATGGTGAATGACCACTCAAAGAGATGCATGGTGCCGTTCCAGAGTCAATAGCCATAAATAGATTGACCCAGTGTTTATGGTTGTTGCCCTTTGATTCGTTAGACTTGGATTAGGGTGTAGTTCGGGTAGTAAACCAGCTCACATCCTTGAGCAGACAGGGATGTCGTGTGTACCTATACGTCAGATCATCAGGAACACGTCAGTAGCGATCAAGGCGTTACTGAGCCGCGTGTGGGGTATCATTTTAGGTTGACATGTTAGCCGTCTTTGCGGCTACAGGCAGTTATAGAGCATGAATCTACATATGATTGTCGTGTCGGGAGAAGCGAGCATTCCAGTGAGAGGATGGTTGCTGTGTGCATCGGACGATATTCAACCATCAATTTTCAGAGCGTAGTAGCTTTAGTACGAAAGATTGTTGCTGGTCAGTGTAGCGTTGCAAATCCGGTCAGGCATTGGTCTCCAACAGCGTTGACATCTATTCTGAGAGGTATCGCAAGAACACTGTCGCGGCCGCGGAGGCGTACGTAGACTGATGCCCATAATTCTGCGAGGATGCTGAGAGTTCCATCACTCGTATCCACGGAGCTCTGCGGGATACTTGGCTACACCCATAACCGAAGGATGAGATGTTTCTAGTACGCCAGGCTATTGAAAAGTCACCACTCTTCGTATTGCTGTTCTCTGTTGCTGTTGTAGCCGTGATAGCCGCGAATTTGTCTCAAGAAGACGATCCGTTTGCTCCGGATGGAATTGGTGGAGTCCAGTCACTGATCACGGTCAATTTTTGAATGAAATCTTGATGAGTGTACAGGCCTTGTTCGAGAGATGCAAAACAGGTGCCTTGACAGGGAGTCTAGCCTTCAACAGCCATTTGGTACGTACAGTAGCTGGAGTCGAGTTTAAGCTTCTCAAGCTCAACGTGGGGAGGACATCTTAGTTGTGGGGAGCTTGAGCTTACTTAGAACAAACTCTGAAGCCGCGTTCGCAACGCTCCATTTCATAAACAGTTCTCTGGTCGATGCTCTGAGGTTCGTCGGGGGAGTTCGTGTTTGATTTGAAGCGGACGGGCGAATTGTTAATCATCGCTAACAGAAATGTCCACTGTCATCAGCGCGGCCTTAAAGCTGTGGCACGAAGAGATCCTCATTTGGAACTGTGATCGATATCCTCGGGAAGATAGTGCCGTGCTGTTAAAAAAGGTTGTGCGCTCTCGAGGCGTCAGCTACGCGGGATTTGTCAACTTAAATGCAGCTTCAAGGTCCACCAAAAAGTCAGCGACACGTGTAACACGAATACTGACACCACGCAAACAAGACTGATTATTAAAGGTATACCTTGGCTCGGCATTGTTCTGTCACACACGTGTCGGCAGAGCACAACTGCGTGAAAAAACTCGATTGTCGTGTTCTAACTCATCGTTGCGCGCAAAAGGAACTAAGCTACTGCCTAGTTGAAGAGCCAATAGAACGATTCTGTGATCGTCTGTATTGTGCGCCAATCGCTCCGCCTACCTTGTTGTCAATGTCTCCTCGCCGAGTGACTCCCGATGTACCTGCGTACTACGCCATTGGCGATGTGGAACTGTCGGAAAAGCGGCTCGAGTTGTTTTGTAGCGTGGAAATCACCGTCATGCAAGGCTCAATCAAGACGAACTCGTATCGCCAGTCGGAATTGCCGGATCATCGGAAGTCGGATGTATTACTGTGAAAGCTCTTCGCCCATGAGTGAAATTGGACCAGCGTCAACGACCACGTGATGTCGCGAACACCAGACTACTCCTCGTGGGAGCGCATCACAAACGTCCTGGCTCGCGATACTTCATCGAACCACGACCTTTGTACTTTACTGGTGGGTCGTTCTCACCACCACCTTCATCACCTAGCCTTTCACCACCACCGAGCCTACCATCATCAGCAAAGCGGTTGCGTGGGCGGTAGCGATCATCTTGTCTTTGCCTTGGGCGGTCACGGCCTGCGAATCGGTTGTCGTCGCGCCGAGGACTCGGTCGGTATCTGTCTTCGTCGCCGTAGCTTCGTCGATTACGCTCTTCAGCGTATTGATTTGGTAGACTGCGTCGACGACGTTGACCCTGCGAAGTCTCGTCGTTACGCGGCATAGGCGCAGCGTTGTGTCGACTTGGGCTCGGTGAACGCTTACGCTTATGCTTCTCTGTCGCCGAATCGTTATCGTTCTCATCGCTCTCTTCGATAGCCTGCGAGGCAGAGCGCTGTCTGGGTCTTCCACGAATTCCTTCGTCGATGACATTGTCGCTCTGACGCCTGTGTCTCTGCACAGGTTGTGGCTGTGGGCTGGCACTCATGTCGACATCGGAAGAGCCGCTCCGGCGCCTTCGACCCCGATCACGGCTGTGAGATGAGACTGCACTATCTTGTGCAGCAGTTTGCTTCTGCTTTTGCCTTTTCTCAAGCTCGCCACATCGGCTTATGAGGACTGGCTGCAGAGGGCGATCGTTTGCATCGACAGCAACGTTGGTGATCTTGTCAAGGGTGTCTTGACCCGACACCATCCTTCCGAATACAGTGTGCTTGAGTTTCAGGTGAGAGCAGTTGTCGATAGTGATGAAAAACCTGTGGTTGACCTATCAGCATGGATTGTGCAATGCCGGAGGTCGCGGAAGCGAGAAGTGTGCGTACTGACTGCCGTTTGTGTCCTTTCCTCGATTGGCGGAACACAACAATCCTGCAGAATCAATGTCGTGCCATCCCAAGTTCTCGTCCTCATACTCTCCACCGTATATACTGGCCACGCCCGTGCCATCGCCCTTATCAATGTCACCGCCTTGGACCATGAACTCCTCGATCACACGATGGAAAGGCGAGTTGGCGTACGACATGCCGTTGTGCTCGGTCGTACACAGTTGGCGGAAACTACGTGGCTCCTGTCAGCATCCTCTGCGCTGGTGCCTCGGACGCCTTATTTGCTGCCGTACTTCTCTCAT
>Ga0265797_10008312_pt1 | contig 13863 bp, 14 predicted proteins | sample P2T30metagenome_FD_192433 | JGI IMG/M metagenome (GOLD analysis project Ga0265797, IMG submission 192433) | Plant litter microbial communities from East Loma Ridge, Irvine, California - P2 T30 | ecosystem: Environmental > Terrestrial > Plant litter > Unclassified | place: USA: California... | reverse complement strand
GCATCACAGCGACGACGGAGCCACGCAGCTGGGCTTACGATCCGACGATCGTCATCGAGCGTGACGTTCAGGACCAGAAGGGCAACTACATCGCCCGCGCCGGCCAGACCGTGAACCCACTCGACTTCGTGGCGGTCCATCAGGCGCTGGTGTTTGTCGACGGTGATGACGCCGCACAGATGGAATGGGCGACGTCGCAATACAGCGATCTGAAGGCAAAAATCATCCTCGTGAGCGGCTCGCCGATTGAGGAGATGACCAACCGCAAGCGGCGCTTCTATTTCGACCAGGAAGGTCGCCTCACCGGCAAACTCGGGATCCGGCATACGCCGGCCGTCGCCGTTCAGAATGGCCGCGTCCTGAAGCTCTCCGAAATTAAGCTGAAGGGAATAAGCTGATGCCGTTGTGGCTCGACCTCCTGCGCACGCCAATGGCGGCTCCTGAAACCGACGATCTGCGTACCATGCGGCGGACCTTTCAGGTCCTTTGCGTTGCGTCCGCGATCGGCGTCCTTGCCATCTCGCCGCTGGTGCGCCTCTTCGGACGCCCCGCATCCTTCATGGTCGCGGCCTTACTTATGACGACGGCGTTGCATACCGCGCTCTACGTCTTCCGAAAGAACCGCGCCGACAACGCCTTCCTCGACGCCGCACAGTCGTCGGAGGAGCACGCGTGAAGCTCCTGCGCTTCCTGACGCTCTTGCTGGGTGCGTTCGTGCTTTCGACGACACTCGCCCCGCGCGCGGAGGCGCAATCGAAGTGCTCGGGCAAATTTGTGAACCCGATTACCGACGTCTGCTGGTCGTGCCTCTTCCCGCTCTCGGTTGGCGGCCTGAAGATCTGGCCTAGCAATCGCGCCGACACGGAAAACCCGTCCCTCCCAGTCTGCGCGTGTGGCAGTCCGGTGCCACGCATCGGTATCTCGGCCGGCTTCTGGGAGCCCGTGCGTCTTGCTGACGTCACCACCAAGCCGTGGTGCTTCGTCAATTTGGGCGGCACGAGGATCGCGCCTGGGTTCGACATCGGACAGGGCCAGCTATCCGGACCATCGCAGACCGGCGGGAACGGGCAGAACACGTCGAAGTGGCACGTCCACTGGTACGTCTATCCGCTGCTCTACTGGATGGAGATCCTGACCGATTTCCTGTGCTTCGAGCAGGCGTCGTTCGACATCGCGTACATGACCGAGGTTGATCCGCTCTGGCAGGATGACTCGCTGACCGCGCTCATTAACCCGGAAGCCGTGTTGTTCTCGACGCCGATCGCGCAGGCTGCGTGTGCCGGCGACTGCATCGCTGCAACCGCCAAGCTGCCGCTCGACGCTACCTTCTGGTGCGCCGGCTGTCAGGGTCCGATGTATCCGGTTAATGGCAACATCGCCGCCTCAATTGGTCATGTGCAGGCGTCGCGCCTCGCGCTGGCTCGCTTCGCCTTCAAGATCCACCGCGAAGGTCTCGCCTGGGGCACGATGGGCTCCAAAGGCCTGTGCAACAAGTACCCGATGCCGGTGCTGCGCAAGCAGCAATACCGCGTCCAGATGGTCAATCCGATCCCGATGGTCAGCGGCAAAATGGCCTGCTCGCCGCTTGGGGCCTCGACCATGCCACCACAGGCGGGCCGGTCCTTCCCCGTGAAGGGCGAGGACATGGGCTACCTCGTCTGGCGCAAGCGCAACTGCTGCGTGCTCTGAGGAGAGACAATCATGCGCCGCATCACCATCGTTATTGCTGCAATCGCCGGGCTCGCCGGCATTCAGGCGATCGCACAGACCGTCGACGGGCTCGACCTCGAGGCGATCAAGCGGCGCTCGGCCGCCATGCAAGGTGACGCCGACATTTTCGCCGAACACGTCCGCAACCGCGGCGACGCCTTCCGCGAAGAGGCCGTCGCCATTCAGGCAAAAAGCAGCACCAACCTCACCGCGCTCGCGAAAGCGGATCTGCCTGTGAACGGGGACGGCGCGTTCGACTTCGACGAGATCATCAAGGGGGCCAGCCAGAACGTCGCCGGCACCAAGGGCGATGCGCCGCAGTTCATCGCCTTTGCGAGCCTGTCGATGCCGCCAGCGGCCCTTCGTCAGCTCATTGCCGACACGGCTAAGGCGGGCGGTGTGGTGGTCTTCCGGGGCTTCCCCAACAATTCGATGAAGGCTTTCGGCGCCATGCTGGGTAAGGTCGTCACCGACAAGGATCAGCTGTCCAATGTCGGGATCGATCCCCGGCTCTTTCGTGCGTTCAACGTCGAGGCAGTCCCGACCTATGTCGCCGTCTCGACCGACTTCGATCTCTGCTCTGGGCTAAATTGCACCACCTCGGTGCCGACGCACGACAAGATCACGGGCAACGTCTCGGTTCGCTATGTGCTCGATACCTTCGTCGCGGCGCACGGCCCCGGTGCCGGGGTGGCGTCCGTCGCATTGCGTAACCTCAGCAAGGGCGTCTGAGTGAAGCGCGTCGCTTTCTCTTTGCTACTGGCCGTCCTCGCAGGCGCCACCAGCGGCGTCGTCGCACAGACGACGATCGAGGAAGCACGCAAGCAGGGCGCTGATCTTGGAAAGACGATGCGTGCTGACGAAAGCCTTGGCCCGAACGATGCCAAGCTCGCGCAGCTGCCGGGATATGGCGGCACCGATCTGGCAGAGAAGGTCTATTTTGACGATCCCGACCGCCTGGTGGTCGATGGTGGCTCGAAAGCTGGCACCGACGAGGCGTTCGGCACCGTGACCGATCGCGCACGCACGCGGGCGACCTTCAGCAATGCCGAGATCCTGGCGGCGACATCGCGCGGCACCGCGATCGAGAAGGACCCCGACACCTATCTCGGCGGTCAGAGCCTTGGCGGTGCCGAAGGGACCTGCACTGCGCTTCCGCCGTCGGTAGGTTCAAAGGGGTATTATGAGGCGACCTGCAACAAGGGGTCGAAAATTACCGATACGGTCGAGGCCTGCCGCGGGAACCTGGTACCGACCGTCATCAACACTGCGCGGTGGTTCTACTACGGGGTTCTCGACAAAAACGCGGGCTACGGCTTCGCGAAAAACAGCGTCATGCAGGCGAAGGTCAATGCTGGCGTTTGCCGTTCCGAGCCCGTCTCCAAGCACATTTGCGACGCGCAGATCGAACTCGGAGCCGGTGGGAACGACGTCGAGGGCTACCGCAAATACTGTAAGAAGAATGTCAGCGGCACGGCGCAGCTGTACTCCTGCAATGCCGAATTGTCGGCCGCAGATATCGGCAGCCATCAGAACTATGCAACCGGTACTCTTTATCTGAAGAAGGAAGGGACCAGCAGCGTTACCGTCGCTCGAAACGAGGGCACCTGCCCCGCGCTGGCGGCCGACACGACATGCGTCCCACAAGCGGCCGAAGTCTGCACCGAAGGCCCTGAAACCCGGATTATCGATGGTGTGCCGGTCACGCAGGCGTGCTGGGCCTGGTCGCGTTCCTTCACTTGCCAGCGCCTTACGCCGGCAAGCGACTGCAGTGCGCTCGACGACAACAAGCTCTGCAAATTTCTCCGCGACGAATGTCTCGACGATCCTCAGAGCGGCGCCTGCAAGGTTTCGCAGCGCGTCTATAGCTGCCCGCTGCCAGACGATAAGGCGCCCTCCGACAAGCAGTATGTCTGTGGCGGCGACGTCTATTGCCTGAATGGCAGCTGCGAGACGATCGAGCGCGAGGCTTCAACCGAGTTCAAGGATGCGCTCGTCGCGCTCCATTCGATCGGCGACGCCGGCAAGCAGTTTGATCCAAACAACCTGACCGTTTTCTCGGGAGAACGGGACACCTGCAACAAGAAGATTTTCGGCGCCTCAAATTGCTGCTCGGGCAAAGGCATTCCCATGCTCACCCCATGGTTGTGCAGCTCTGCCGAAAAGAAGCTCGACGAGAAGGACGACAAAGGGCTCTGCCATAAGGTCGGGTCATACTGCTCGGACAAGGTTCTTGGCGTCTGTGTCACCTCGAAGGATGCATATTGCTGCTTCGGCAGCAAACTGAGCCGGATCCTTCAGGAACAGGGTCGCCAGCAGATCGGCAAAGCCTGGGCCAAGCCTAAGGACGAGACTTGCAAGGGTTTCACGATCGAGGAGTTTCAGCGCCTCGACCTGAGCCAGATGGATTTTTCCGAAGTCTATGCGGAGTTCATGGACGCAGCAAAGCTGCCCAGCGAGGTCTCCGTGATGGCCGACATTCAAACCAAAATTCAGGGGTATTATGACCTTCACGGGAGCAAATGATGCAAGCGGTCCGGGGGGGCCATGTTCGATCGACATGTCGGTGCTCGATCTTGCCATTTTCCTCCGCATTCACCGGTCCGGCCGGGGCACTTCGGCCGGCGAGGTCGCGCAGACCATCTCGCATTGGTTTCAGTGCGACATCGATCCGCACGAGGTCGAGCAGGCTTTTCCACGCATGGCCGACAAGGGCTGGCTTGTCCGCCGCGAGACCGGAATGCGCGCGACTATCAAGGGACGGAAGCACGGTCGCAGCCACCTTCGCGGCATCGTTAGGATGCTCGATCAGGGCACCAGGATGCTCGACGTCGCCGCGATGATGTCGGTTCTCAAACTCGCAATGATTGAGCTCGATGGGGAGCATGATGATGACGACGATCAAGACTAAGCATACCGGACGGCTTACTGCTGGCATCCTGATGCTGCTTGCAGCCACGTCGCCTGTTGCGGCGCCCGCGCTCGCGCAGACCGTCGATCTGCAGAGCGCCTCAATGGCTGAGGCAATCGATGACGAAGATGCGCAGGCCAGCAACGCGGTGGTCGAGCCCCAATTTGATCGTTCGTCTGACGCCGCGGAACAGCAGCAGGCCGGCGACTTCTATTGTGGAGAGCGGAAACTCGGCCAGTGGTTCTACTGCGAGCGGCCCAAGGCCAAACCGACCGCCCCACAGGCGTCCACGCAGCCGCAGCAGTCGTCGACGGCGCAGCTGAAGGCAATCACCAAGCAGCTCGACGAACTGAAGGCACGCGCCATTCTCGAGCCGAGCGAAGCGAATGTGATCGCCTATGTCCGCTACCAGCGGGAACAGCTCGATCGGGCGTCGACCTTCTCTGACACCTGGCAGCGGGCGCTCTGGCAAAACCCGGACATCGACTACACGCTGCAGCGGCCGGTCTCGACGGTCGGCAAACGCGCATGGACCGACAACCGCGCTGCGACGCGCGACCAAGTCCTGTCGCGCCTCGGTCAGCGCTACGGCATGTTCTATTTCTTTGCGCAGTCCTGTGCCGCCTGCGAGGTCTTCTCGCCGATTTTGCGCTCGGTTGCCGATAGCCACCGCATTACCGTCATGGCGGTGTCCACGGATGGCGGTCCGAGCCGCCAGTTTCCCAACTATGTCGTCGACAGCGGGCAGCGTCAGCGCATGGGCGTGCCGTTGGCAACGCCGGCGCTCGTCCTGTTCGACACTGTGACCCGCAAGACGGTCCCGGTCGGGTTCGGCGTCATGTCGGCCGACGAAGTCATGGAGCGCATTTTCATGCTGACCAACTCCAAGCCGGGAGGTGACTTCTGATGGCGCACACCCTCTCCCCTCGCCCCTCACCCCTCCGCGCCTTCCTTCGCCGGACCGCGGCGGTCGCTATGAGCCTCGGGGCTGCCAGCATGATCCCGGCTGGTATGGCCCGGGCCGACGTTGCCGGGCAGATGAATGACTTCTTCCAGGACGCAGGTGGGGCCGCCAACGTCACCGGTCCCAGCGCCTATCAGGGTCAGACGGCCGGCTATTACTCGATGGGCAACGTCTGGAGCCGCTTCCCACAGAAGAGCGTGCAGCCCTTCAATCTGCAGATGCCAAAGGTATCGGCGGGGTGTGGTGGGATCGATCTGTTCACCGGCTCCTTCAGCTTCATCAATGGCGCCGAGATGGTCGCCATGCTGAAGGCGACTGCCAACAACGCGTTGGGCTTTGCCTTCCAGCTCGCGATCGACAGCGTCTCGCCCGAGATCGGCAAGGTCATGGATAGCATGGCCAACAAAGCGCAGCAGATGAACCAGATGAACATTTCGTCGTGTGAAGCAGCGCAAGGTCTGGTCGGATCGGTCTGGCCGAAAATGGCGGGCGCCCGCTCAACGGTCTGCGCAGCGGTCGGCAATTCGCAGGGCAAGTTTTCCGACTGGGCGCGGTCGCGGCAAGGCTGCGGTGCCGGCGGGGAGCAGGATGCCACTCTCGAGGGGAACACCGATCCGACGATGGCCGACAAGATCCCTGGCGCGCCGCGTAATTACACCTGGGATGCGATCAAGAAGTCGAACAAATTCGGCAGCGACAAGGAGTTCTCCGAGTTTCTGATGACGTTGGTCGGCACGATCGTCATTAACCCGAAGGCGGCGGAAGGAAAGATTGTCGGGTTTGTCGGACCGGCCGAGGATGCCGTCGTAACTGCTCTCCTCGACGGTCCCGGCACCGGAACGCCGGTCAAGATCCTGCACTGCGACGACGACGAGAAGTGCCTGAATATGACCGAGCAGACACTCCGTCCGGGGCCTGGTCTGCGCTTCAAGATCAAGACGATGATCGACTCGATCAACTCCAAGATCCGTACTGATGCGGCATTGGATGCGCAGGAGCAGCAGCTCCTCAACATGACGACGCTGCCGCTTTACAAGATGCTCGCGGTGCAGGCGATGGCGCACCAGAGCTTCTCGCCCGGTGAGACCAACGCGCTTGCCGAGATCGTCTCGGTCAACCTTCTGTCCGCAATGATCGAGAACATGCTCGACCGGATCAGCCAGTCGACCGTGCAGGTGCAGCCCGCCGATGCCGAAATGGGAAAGATGTGGCGCGACCAGCTGAGCGAGGCGCGTAACCGCTATGCGCAGCGCAACGTCGAATTGAAGGCTGTGCTCAACCAGACGCTCGCGCTCATCAACCAGTCGGTGATGGTGGAGTCGACCCTGCAGAACAGCATGTCGCCGGCGATGGCAGCCTCGCTCAATTTTTCGCGCGGGCTGAGCACGCAGGGCCTCAACTAAGGACGATTGGCGATGCTCGAGGTCTTCACGATTGGCGGTGGCGAATACATCGTCAACACGTTCAACGCGGTAGCGGCATGGACTGGAGGCGGGGGTTACCGCTCGCTTCTCCGCGTCGTGATGGTCCTCGGCTTGATTTACGCCTTGCTCGCTGTCGCCTTCACGATGAACGTGCGTGCATGGCTGAACTGGTTCCTCGGCTCGTCGCTGATCTACACGTGCCTGATGGTGCCAACCGTCACCGTGAAGGTTACCGACCGCGTAAATCCATCGCTTGCCCCTGCCGTCGTGGCAAATGTGCCCCTTGGGCTCGGCGTCATCGCCAGCTTCACCAGCCAGGTCGGTGATTGGCTGACGCGCACCGCGGAAACGGTGTTCACGATGCCAAGCCAGCTCAGCTACTCGACGAACGGCATGGTCTACGGCGCACGGTTGCTCGATGCGACACGCAACTTCCAGATTCGTGACGCCGAGTTTGCGACCAACCTGTCAGCGCACTTCAAGAACTGCGTTTTTGGCGACATCATGCTCGGCCAGAAGTCGATGACGGACCTCGCCTCTGCCAAAGATCTATGGGCGGCTATGGGACCTGGGTCGGCTGCGCGCTCGCAACCTTGGGTCGAGCTTTCGGGTGCGGCAACCACCAGCAGCATCGTTCCCTGCCGTCAGGCCTACGGCATGCTCGATGGCCTTTGGCATACCATGATTGAGGCGCACACGTCGCTTTGGGCGAAGGAGACCTATCCCAAGCTGTCTACTTCGGTCGCCTCTGCCAAGCTCCGTAGTGATGTGCCGATCGTCAATCAGGCCTTCACCGCGTCCAGCGCGAACTACGAGACGATCTTGCGCCAAAACACAGCCATCAATGCCTTTATGCAGGCGCGTGACGGCATGGCAGGTGGTCCGGGCGCGGCGTCGATCGATACGTTCGCGACCACGCGCGCGGACATCCAGGCGCGCAACACGTACAATTCCATCGCGCAGCAAGCGATGAGCTGGGTCCCGATCCTCAACATCGTCCTCACCGTCGTGTTTTACGCGATGTTCCCTGTCATCTTCCCGCTGTTCCTGATGCCGCAGACCGGCGTCGGTGCCCTCAAAGGGTATCTGACCGGGTTTTTCTACCTCGCTGCGTGGGGACCGCTATACGTGATACTTCACATGATCTGCATGACGCGGGCGACCAGCGCAGCGCAGGGTGTCGCGGAGGGTGGCATGTCACTTGGGACCTATGCTGGCATCGGTGCGGTCAACGCGGAAACTGCGACAATCGCAGGCTTCATGCTGATGTCAGTGCCGTTTCTTGCGGCCGGTCTCGCTAAGGGTGCCATGAGCATTTCCGGCCAGGCAACGTCGGTCCTTAGTCCAGCGCAGAACGCGGCCGAGGCTGCGGCAGCCGAGCAGACGACCGGGAATTACAGCTACGGCAACACCAGCTTTGCCAACTCGACGTCGAACATGCGGCAGAGCAATCAGTGGTCGGACGCACCGACATTCTCGTCCGGGGGCATGGCATCGAGCTTCCGGCACGACAACGGCGCAACGACCAACTCGTTTGGCAATGGCCAGAACGTCTATGACACCAGCAAGGCGATCTCGAACTTGCCCTTCAACGCTTCAACGATCCAGTCCGCAATGGCGACCGAGAGCCGGCAGGCCTCAACCGCGGCACGCATCGCTGATGGGTTTGAGCAAGCTAGTCGTAACGAAACTCAGCACATGGAAGCTTTACGGAACGGGCATACGTGGTCCAATACCAACTCGACTGCCTTCGGTGCCAGTTCCGGGTCTCGGGGGGGTAGTTCGGTCGAAGATTCGGATCGGCGCACTGTCCAACAACGAGGTGGGATCGAACTACGCGAGCAAAGCGGAAGCGGCACGTCTGAGCAGTTCTCGGCAGGTAAAACATCGGCCGATGCCGGTCAGAAGGTTATCGGTGGTAGCGTCGGTGTCAGCGCGAACGCCAATGCTGGTGTTGGTGCAGGTAAAACGGGGGCCGGCGTTGGCGGAAGGATCGACGGTAGCCTCGGCTATAACCGGACATGGACCAACACCGACACGACTGGTCAGCAAGACACGTCGCAGCGCAGTCATGACAAGTCGGCCGCTGTTACTGGCGGTCTGAGCGCGGATCATTCCGTCGGCAGCGGAACCACTACTCAGAACGGGACTTTCTATCAGGAGGATATGTCGCGACGCTCCGAGCAGAGTGAATCCCGCACGCGCGCGATCGAGGAATCTCAAAGCAAAATTCAGTCTTACAACGAGCAGGCCCGGCATTACCGAGAGCTTTCACGGTCGTTGGAACAGCACGCCAGCTACGCCGAAAACAGCGGCTTCAACCTGTCGCAGGATCTCCGACAGGATTTGGCTCGGTGGTACGACAAGGAAAATGCCAACACGCCCGGCGGGAACATGCTCCCAGGTCTTTGGGAAACCAATCTCGATGGTACGCGAGAGAATGCTCGCAACATGGCTATCGGTCGCTGGGCATCGCAGCGTTCCGATGTCATCGAACGCGACATTCAAGCAGCGCTAAGCGACCCTGCCTTGGCCAACATGAAGTTGCCCGCCGTCGCTTCGGAAGCCTCTGTGGAGGCGCTCTACTCGGGTGGTTCGGGGGTTGGCAAAGCACACGCTGTTTCGGCCGGTCGTCCAGACACATCCGGGGAACAGGCGACGATCGCAGCAGGTGCCAGAGAGGTTCAGGCCGACCAGCGCAGACTGAGAGGCGTTGCCGAAGCAGACTTTGCACAAGCCCCCAAGGGAGCACCAAAGCCGTGAGGGGCTACAGCAGCAGTCCGAACCAACCGGCTGCGATGAACCCACCAACTACCGCTACGACTGCTCCTTGGAGGAGAAAGACGGTCTTGGGCTTGATCGAGGTTCCGGTTCGGAAATCCTGTCGCTCATCGCCGAACTCTCGCAAACTCGCGGCAAAAGGGTTCGCCTGCCACCAGCCCGCGCCAACGCCCGGGTTAGTATCATTGTCGTACAAGATCGGCTGCAGGGGATCGATTTTCATGGCGCACCTCGCCTTGAAAGGTAGTGCGAAATGACACAGGTAGCAATGCACTACAGGAGACACTTTGTGTCGACTCGGCACCGCCCGCCATCGCTTGATGACCTTCCCGGAACCCTTATTTTCGGTTTCTCCTGGCTACTGGTTATGGCCATTGGGCTCATGCCCATCGCCGAGGCCTCGCTATCTCGTTCGCCTTCGGTCTCTATGCCGACGACGATCGCATTCTTTGTTGCGGTCGGAAGCGCGGTCCTCCTCCGCCGGCGCTATTCGTGGATGGGCCTGGTCGTCCACATCTTCGGTCAAATTGCCATCTCGCTTTCGCTGTTCGTTATGTCGCTTGCGATCGTGCTGATCGCGATCCCGCTCGAATGATCCCTTTGTGCCTCATCATCGGTGATAGCACCGCCCTGGGGACAGCAAACGCGCTTGCTGCGCAGGGAATACGCTGTGCCGTCCACGCGCGTGTCGGTGCGCCGTCAGGTGATTCCGTCAAAACATTCCGGTCGCCCGTAGGTGCTGGCCGCGTCTTGATCGCTCTCGGTTCTAATGACCCGACCAACCCACGCCTAGCGCGCAACCTCATGGTCGTTCGTCAGAGAGCGATGGGATCTCAGGTCACCTGGCTTGCGCCTTATCACGCCAGCGCTGCCAGAATTGTCACGGATATAGCGCTCAGCTTCGGCGATCCAGTGATCCAGCTTGCCTCAGTTCCGAGCCTCGATCGCGTGCATCCGCAAAATTACCGGACGGTCGCAGCTGCCCTGCAGTGGCGGAAAACGGCATCGATCCGCGCGGACTATCGCACCACTCGCGCCCTTCCTTCACCGCAACATGAACCGTCGGTTCGCCAAGCAGTCGTGCTTAGCTTCTGATTGACCATTTCATCGAATCCCCGACGTCTGCGGGGTTCAAAAGGAGCAGGGATAATGAGTGGTTTTGACTTCGACAAAAGCGGCACCTTCGGTAGCGAGAAATCGGCCGACGATTATGCGAAACGCAACAATCTGAGCGTGCAGGATTATTAATTCCGTGAGACGGGCGAAGGCGAGAACGTGGAGTTAGATGTCTGTCGTCCCGCGGTGGACGACGAAAAACTTCACGACACTGGAGAAGGCCGTAAAGAGGGCTTCTTCTGATTTCACAACCAATCAGCTATCTGGGATCGGTACATAGAACGGACCCAGATACACGCTAAGCGCCGACAGGTCTGCTTGGGTGTCCGAAAACACCTGTTTGTCGCACACTAGTGACGGAAATCGGGTTTTCCGTACATTCGACCGCTGAACGGCAATAAGGGGACCGGCTAGAGGATGTTCGGGATCGTACGCTAAGCACTCCGACCGTCCCGATAGGGTTCGTGCTTTGGGAACAGCGAGGGAGTTGTGCGAGCTCGTCCCTCCGATACTAACTTTGCACGCGGCGGGTCGTCGCAACGGCTATCAAGGCCATCGCGATGGATTGGAACGTGAACTGTGCTTCACTGAAGATTGCGACTGCAATGCTGGACGGCGCGTAAAATGGGTTGAGCGCGAGGCGAAACAAGGGGCCGGCCTGCAGAGCGAAAGTCACGCATACGCTTACCCACGGCCGGGCCTTTGCCCGGTGCAGCACGAGCGCTACGACCAACGCACCGACAGCAGGCTCAAGGGAAGTCAGATAGCTTGGCACGTCGACGTGCCAGTCATAGGGTATGTTGTATAACTGCTCACCTTCGCGCTTGGCGTTGCTGGCGATGATGTCGGTAAAGCCCGCGGATGAGCGGCATAAGCGCAAGATCGATGGCCGTGGTCGCAATCGTCACTAGAAGTGCATCCCGCTGAAGCCGAAAGGACACGGCGTCTCCAAGCGCGCTGCTGGAGTAGCGCCGATCCGCCGCTTCGGAGAACTCTTTCGCAGTCTCCGATAGGTTAATTGATAGCGTATGCGCCAGCGACAGCACTTCGCGGATGTCGCGAAGTTCAATGGCAAGTTGTTGCCTAATAGGCTGATTTCCTGCGCTGCACCCAGCCTCATAGGCTGCAATTTCCTCCGCTGTAGCCATCTTTTCTCTTCCTCCCGCCTGGAATTACGTCGGCTTCCCTGTGTTCCTGCATAATAGCTGACAGTCGCCTAACCACCACCTATTGCCGTTCAACCCCTTCGCGAGCGTCAATCGCGCTGGAAAGCCGACCGACCGCTATGGGGCGGGAAAGCCGGCCGGCTTTGAAGAACGGTTGGTACGCCAGTAGCGCCTAAACGTCGCGACCTGGTGGTTAGCTGCCGTGCCGAATGCGATAGTCGGAACGGAACTCTTGCAGAGCTTCGCGGAGGAGGCGAATGCCCTCCTGCGAATAGCGCTCGATCCCGGCATCATCTTTAAGACCGGCCAAAGCGTTTAGAAACAGCGCATAGTTTTCTTGCGGCGTGCTATCGAAGTAGGACTTTCCCGCCACTATACCGTCTCCCTGACGCGCCGACGCACCGGCGCGCTTTGAACCATGGCAGTCCCTCTCGATGTCTACAATTGGGCGTAAGCGGAATGTCCGGAGTTGGGTCGTTAGCTGCCGTTAAGCCATCTTGGCTTGAAACGTTGAGAGTTGCTGATGCGGTTTAGCTGGACGGAGGGGCTGCCGGTAATCCGGTCAATAACGACCACGCCAGCTACATCAGCCTTCCAAAGTAGTTCTTCGATGGGATGGCTAAACGCCGTTCCTCTAGGCAGGGGGGGAGTCACGCTGTCTGGTAAATCAGCAACGATTCCCCCATCACAGCCGACCGGAAACATCTTTGGTCTTTGATTATAGGCCCCGAGAAGCAGAACCGTTCCGATGATGTGCATTCCGGGCTTCAGATGTCCAGCTTGCCAGCACTGGGGGAGTTGAGTCTTTGCCGGCCCACAGGACGGTGCCATCAAAGCAAGGAGGATGATAAAGAACAGGCGCATACCCATGAGCGCCAGCTTAGCGCAGCTACGGAGCGTCTGCTATTGGGGGTGGGTTCAATGGGTGGTCGCAACACTTCATTCTTTGAGGAGAAGGAGTGTGGTGATGAAGCAGCGTCAGCGGATTTATTACTCGGCGGCACAGCGATCCGAGATTTGGGACCGGTGGCAGCGCGGGGAGTCGATGAGTTCGATCGGCCGGCGGTTTGACCGGCAGTCGTCGTCGATTTTCTCGGTGCTGTCGCCGTCGGGCGGCATTCGTCCGGCGGAGCGCAGGCGGTCGGGCCGATCCCTCAGCCTGAGCGAGCGCGAGGAGATATCGAGAGGTCTTGTCGCTGGCCGCTCGCTCAGAGCGATCGCAGCCCAGCTTGGTCGGGCGCCTTCGACGATCAGCCGCGAGGTCGGCCGGGGTGGCGGTCGAGATCGGTATCGCGGGACCGTCTCGGACCAGGCAACGTGGGATCGCGCGCTGCGCCCCAAGCCGTGCAAGCTGGCTTGCCATCCGGCCTTGCGCCGAACAGTATCGCGCAAGCTGCGCCGCAGCTGGTCGCCGGAGCAGATCGCTGGCTGGCTCAAGCGCAGCTTTTCGGACGAAGAGCAGCACCGCGTGTCACACGAGACGATCTACAAAAGCCTGTTCATCCAGGCGCGTGGCGTCCTGAAGAAGGAGCTGCTTGAGCATCTCCGGGCGAAGCGCACGATCCGCCGCTCGCGCCACGCCAGCCTGAAGCGTGACGGCCTTGGCCAGATCAAGGATGCGATATCGATCAGCGAACGGCCGGCGTCAGTCGAGGACCGCGCCGTGCCCGGACATTGGGAGGGCGATCTCATCTCGGGCGTGCGAAACAGCCATATCGTGACGCTGGTCGAACGCCAGTCACGCTATGTGATTCTGGCCAAGGTGGCGAACAAGGAGACCGCCAGCGTCGT
>Ga0265797_10008311_pt1 | contig 13863 bp, 15 predicted proteins | sample P2T30metagenome_FD_192433 | JGI IMG/M metagenome (GOLD analysis project Ga0265797, IMG submission 192433) | Plant litter microbial communities from East Loma Ridge, Irvine, California - P2 T30 | ecosystem: Environmental > Terrestrial > Plant litter > Unclassified | place: USA: California... | reverse complement strand
TGGACCTGAGTTGAAGCCAAGTTTTCTTACTTGGAGCTTGGAGCGAAAGCATCGGTTTATGCGAAGAGGCGCACGCCACAGGCGTTGTCAGACGACCTCTCTCGTACTTGTCGCAACCACACAACTTTTAGCTGAATAGTGAAGATTGAGAAGATATATGATGGGTAGCTCTCAGCTACTATGACTTGATGATTATGTAGCGACTTTTCAGTCAGAGATCACCTCGTCAATAGTAAGCTCACTGCTCAAACCTGCGGATCACTGCTCACTACTTTTTTATCTAGCCATGTTCTACGCTCGCACTGCAAAATCAATATCCTGAATCGTCATCATCATTATCAGATACAGAAGAGACGACTCCTAACGCCAGTCATGGGCTGCATGTCAAGCAAACTCGCTGGAACGAAGCACGATCAAGACGGATATGGACCCAACCCAGGGAAGCCGCCTGGCCCTCCCTACATACTTTCCGACGGGACAAACGCCAGAAATACATCTGGTAGAATGTACTACGGTGGTGGCTATGGCGGCGATGGCGGAGGGTACGGCGGAGGAGGAGACGGTGGAGGTGGAGGCGGTGGTTGATACCGATTATCAATAAGGGCACGACGTTTTCGTGTTTGTTTGATCTACTTAATGTCTTATGGTTTTTTTGTTCTCTTTTATAGGCAGCAAGCCGTATGTGCTTCCAATGTATCAGCCGCAACAATGACAATGACTTCCGCCTAGCATAGCCGCTTGTATTCCCATCTTCTGACTCAGCTGAGTGCGATGCGATACTTTGGTTCTTCATCTTCGTCCCATGGTACTGCGGTGACGCGACGCAGAGCAGCGAGCGACTCACAGCTTCCGAAATCCATATGTACCCATCCAATCAGGTTCTCTCGAAAAGAGAAGTATCGTCAACACAAGAGCTAGCATAGCCGCCTTCTCAACCGTGCCTCATATCCGCTACGGCACAGCCAAGAAGTATGAACATCTCTCAGAACAGTCTTTTGAACTTACCCATCAACCTTCCAGGCTTCACACACCTCTTCGGTTCTCTTCATCAATTTTTTCCCCAGATATTACTGTCGTCGTCACATTACCCCCCTTCAGCCATTTTCACTTCACCACAAGCACTCGAGACAACGCACACACATCCACACTATTGGTCCAAGTTAGAGACTACCAAGCCATGGGCTCTTTTCTATCAAAAATAAATCGCGAAGTCGAACGCGTGAAACACAAAGTAAATCATGTATCAGCAGTCTATGCTGCCCGGAGAAACGGTGAAAGAGCCCGTGGGTATTTCGAGGGTACTGCTGCATACCCAGGCCAAAACAGATCGTATGGACGCTACAACGGAAGACATGACAGAACCACCCCGTTTTATGATGGAGGTGATATGGATGGCAGGGAATACAGTGGGTTGGTTAGAGCAGACAGCGGGTTTAGTGACGGCGACGGTAGTGTTGTAGGGATGTCTAGTGAGGGCAGAGTTTCTGGTGAAGGAGGTAGAAGTGGATGAAGTGACTAGAGACGGTTGGCTGCAAACGATCTAGAGATTCTAGAAAGACGGAACGTAGAATGCGCGAAATCAGGGCTCTGGCTACTGGCAGAGTTATCTTTGTGTCGTTGTTCAAAAGTTCAAGGTCACTGGGGAACATGCTCACATTGTGTGCTTCACTGCGCTCTCTTCCATTGTTCACGTATAAGACATACATAACGTTAGCTATCTTTCTGACTCAAAACCTTCGCTACTCGTACACGTTCATACAAGCTTCCCAGTTTTCGCAGCCAAAAAGTACCTCCAAGAGGAACACTTTGTCTTTCTTATACCTACCGACTCAAGGTTCCACACCTTTCTCCCAAAATCCCACCATGGGCTGTTCATCCTCCAAACCAATCCCCAAACCAGCCTCCAACTCTTCCACCGCAAAGCCACCGACCCCTTCACCCACGCCCATCAGGCCAGAAGGGAAGACTCAGCCTGGAAATCTAGCGCCGCGCAATACTCCCACACCTCCATTCATTACAGCGCCATCTACTCCTGTTCCGATGAAAGGCCCCTTGGCGAGCAAGTATGGGTATTACGATACGGGGTTTACTTGGATCAGTACGCGGGATAAGATGATGGAGTGAGGGGCGCGGCAGAGAAAGGGAATAGCAATTTGCGAGACTGAATACAATGAGTGCCATATGGACTGAATGATGAGCTGAAAATCTTTCGTGATGTGACCAGTTCTGGGAATGGATTCACTTGTGTATGTAACAGTTTCTGGAAGCGTCGTCTTGCTAATCGAAGATGTGACGTCGTGAAGCGACCTCGGGACACTCTTCACTCATCGCAGCGAATTCATTCCTTACCTTTGCTCTCTATTACTTCGTGAAACCCGCGTACACATAGCTACTCTCCCCATATCAACCACCATCATAACCCTCGATACTCCAGAACCCGAAACAGTCATGGGTTGCACATCTTCCAAAGACGCGGAATCTCTCCCTGCCCCTCAGCCTATCAAAACGAACACTACTGCTACTGCCAACGACTCTAGTACCGTCTCCGACATCCCACATCCACAGTCACAGCTGCCTCGGGCCACCATTCGGCAAGTTCCTTCAGACGACCCTGCGCTTGTAGACGCCAAAATACACGATACGCAGGCTAGATCGAGCAACATACCGTACTACGAGAACAAGTTATGGCGACGAGGATAGGGTGTATGTACCGTGCTGTGGATACGCACTTATTGAAGACACCACTTCACCTATCACTAGCATCCAGATGACGCGACATCACTCTCTGTTCGTAACTGCCACACCTGTCCTCCTTAACACATAGCGAACGCCCATACCAACCCTCCTCCATACTCAAAAACTTCCCACTCTCCACGTCCCATATCCTCCAACCTTCAAGCACCTAAGATCATCCAAATACACCATCATTGGCTGCATACCGTCAACTCCCAAGTCTACCACCAAACCCATTACCATACCCAACCCTAATGCCATAAACCCCAATCGTACTAGCAGAGCACGACTAACGCGAAGCCCTATTTATGATCCACCCGAATACACAGATGCTAGTAAGCTAAGTTATAACCGCGGAAGTGGCGGTGTGTATAAGGGCGCGTCGGGGAGTACGTATAAGAGCAATAGGGTGTCTGATGCCACAGATGTAGGGGCAGATGGAGGTGGTGATGGGGGTGGAACTTGTCTAGGTCATAGTCATGATCACGACCATAGCCATGACCATAGTGGTGGTCATAGTGTTGCGCATACTAGTGCGCATAGTGGACATGGCGGTGGGCATATCAGTAACCATAGTGGTGGACACAGTGGCGGGGATAGTGGCGGAGGAAGCTAAGTGCTGTGAGCGATAAGGTATGAAAAAATGATGGAGATGGTGAGGCAGCGAAGGGATAGTACAATAGTTCTTTGTTTTTGTTATCGAAGCGAATCTGATTTTGGGTATCTTTGCGCCGTTGCTATTTGGCCAGCTGTGTAGCTTGCCGCTGTGCTCGAGATCTGTTATGAGCTCTGATAGCATCTCTGGCTGTTATGTTGCCCTTCCTTCCAAGACGTGGTGTTCTCTCTTCTTCCATGTATGACCGTACCATGACGGCCCTGCTCACCGCATCATACGAAACGGATGCCCCTCAGTGCTAAACACCCAGCTATCCAAACTCGCTACCTCAAAATCCGAAAACGTAAGCCAAAGATACTTCAACGTTTCCGCAGCCCAGAAGCTCTCTTGCATATCCACCCATTTGTCCTCGCCCTTTGACTTTGCATCATACACATCAGCCAGTTGTGCGTATCCAAACGGCGCTTTGCAATGCTTTTCCATAGCCGAGAAAGCTTCCCATGCCCATTCGCGATACCGCTTGTCGCCCGTTATGCGCCATGCGTAGAACAGGCTTTCCACATACTCAGGCCGGCCTTTATATGCTGGTTCTAGTGCCCAGATACCGCTAGTCATCGCTTCGCGCTCTTGACGGGCGGTCTCGGGGATGAAGAGCGGGTCGTCGTATCCGAACTTGGGTATCCATGCCCATGTCTCTGGACCGATCTGAGTGGGTGTGGAGGTATACGAGTGGCGGCAGCCTTCGAGGAGCGCGAGCGCAAAAGTACGGAGGTAGGGTTCGTCGTAGAGTCTGGATGCGAGGAGGATGGTACCGGGTGCGAAGCAGGCGAGATGCCCTTGCTGGTTCTCATATTCTTTGTTGTATCGGCCGATGTAGAGGTGCTGCATGTAGTGGTCGGGCGCTGGTGCGGAACGGGAACTGAGGTGTTTGCGTAAGGAGTACGCCGCATCTGTGAAGCGATGTTTGTATGTGCCCATGTGAGGATCTGTTGGCGGTGCTAAGAGCGTCATCTTGACGAGGTACTCGTAGTATGAATCGTGTCCACCATCCCAGTGCCTCTGGCGGCCCACTGGCTCTCCTGTCATGATGTCGACGGGCGCGTCAACCATGCCTGGCCACGGTGTCTTCCACTTCGACCATACAAGTGGCGCCCACGCGTTCGTCGAGTTCTGCGTGTATGTCAAGTTGCCAGTCAATCTGGTCAAGACGCGGTTCTCGAGGATCGAGGAGCCAGTTCGCGCAGGGCCTATAGCGGGGTGTTGGTCGTAGCCGTGTTTGGTTGGGTCGTCACTGAAGACGAAGGAAGGATCTGGCTCGCCCTGCTCTGTTTCAAAGTCGACACGAGGCCATGGCATGCCTGTGGGGGTGTCGTATGCTGGAGCAAGCTTCCCCGCTAGGGTGACAGCATGCTCCAGTACAAGATCGCGTGCCTCTTCGCTCAGTACGTCTTCCGGAATGAGCCCGGCGTCGTATATGTCCACAATAGACAGAAGCCCACCCAGGTATCGTATCGTAGTCTCAAAAGGGTCGACGAGGTCCTTCGCTTCGGTGAAGTCGATAGCGAGTATATGCTCGAGAGAATGCGCCAGCTCGTCCCATAGCCCCATGAGTGCCAATGTGCTCGCGGAGTCCACGATGAAAGCTCCCCACCCATTTCTGGATGACGAGTTGCCTCCCGACACAGGCAGGATGTCATCGCAGCCCCAGGCGTTCTCCCTGTACTTCCAAAAGGTATATTTCATGGCATCCCGCACGCTCTTTGCTCGTGCCTCGTCCGCCTTGCCCGTTCCATTCCAATCCGCATGTTGTATCTGTGCGCCGAACTTCGGTATGTCCCTCTCTCGGACAGTCGGGTTCTGGAACTCCTTGATGAGGAGGTACAGGGTGATGACGATGATGGCCGCGAGGAGCTTGAACGACGACTCGGGATTCCGCTCGAATTTCGACTTGCCCCAGCGGCGGAAGCCGGGCATAGTTAAAGAGTGGTAGAGGCCTTATGGTGCTGGCAGAGGCGCTCAAGAGGCGGGTGGTAATAGCGCGCACATCTGCCCAGGTGGTCTCAGGGTGCGGAGTGGGTGCGAAGGTGCGGCGATCGATGTCCAAGATTCCAAGCTATGAAACCATGCTTGGCTCCAACGGGATGCCTATTGTGTGGTGAATGAAAGAACGGTATTCAATGCTAATGAGTGAATGTACGAGACGAGTTTACACATGTGAGCGCTAACGTCGTGTCGCGCTCGAGTCTGAGAGCTGCTTCAGGCTTGGCGCTGAGCCCTCAGCGTCGTCATCGCGAACTTTGCGACACCAACGCGTGTGCACCTCCTCAACTCCGATATGGCTGTCTGGCAGTACGTGCGCATCCTGAACATGTACGCTCTCACCACTAACATTGAGATAGATGGTTCAAGAACATACCGCCCAAGACGCGCATGATCATTGGCGCGGGCGTCATGGCGTACGCGGGCGCTGGCCTCTACATATCCGACAAGGCTGAGGAGAAATTTGGCCTTACCCCAACCGAGAAAGATCGAAAGCAACTTCAAGATGTGATACCCAAAATTTCAACTATCGAGAAACGAACTTCATGAGGTATGTCGTCCCGTTTACTGTAGGATTTATTCCCTCCCAGGAGACTGACATGGTGAGGAGCAACAAGCTCTTTGACTTACAAAGATCATGAGATGGCAGCTGACGATTTTCAGCCGCACACACCAGCCTCGTTCCCATCCTGTCGCTTTCGGTTGCCAGTTCGGATCGCGAGCCGGGTTTTAACATCTTACCGATCTCAAGATGTTACTGGAGTAGTTTTGCTTAGCGCGTGAATAAGATACGACAACGTCTTGCAACGCAATGCTCGAGGCAGAGTGATGCCTACCTACTTGGGCTTCTGTCAGCAGCCATGGATTGAAACCTTAGAGCTTGGCAATAGTCTTAGGGTTGGACAATTGTGTGAGAACTATCGAGGCTATGCAAAGCCTGGAGTATCAGCGTAGTGTGGCGCTAGAACACGAGACTCATCGACGCACTACGCTTGCGTGCATATGTGGCGCATTTCATAGCTTGGGCGCGACCTTGGCGCTTACAGCCGCCTTCAGCTGCTTGATGAGCCCGTCTCATTTTGTTTGTCCTTTATTTGGGTCCGCATCTTCAAGGCCGATAATACATGTAACATCACCGAACCGAACCGATGGATCTCTCGTCACCGTCTGAAAACCGTGCAACAGTCAGGTATCCATCCATCCTGAAAAAAGCTCAGCAGATTGTTGTCAGAAGTAATGAGCAGTGGAACGACGTCACGTTCGCCGGACTGGCGGATAGCTTGCCATGGGCTGACTGCCACACAATGAGAAACCAAGCAACCTTGGAAGGACCTCAACGGCACGTTACGAGTAGAGATAAACAGCGAGACGAGGTCACCTTCGAAAAGCCGAGTCACACTTCGTCGTCAATTCCAGACCACATACCATCAAGAGATGATTTGGCTCATCTCCGCAGGGCTCTGGAAGCTATCCAGGAAAAAGATAAACAGCGAAAAAGAGCCGCATTCGTTAAATCGATGGGACAATCATCATCAGCTGAAACCAGTAAAGCAGCAAGAAGAAAGAAGACCCAAGTGACGATTAAGAAGAGAGGGCAGCAGTACAACAACAACGATCATGTACCATCATGGGAGCCTGCTGAGGCCTTTGGATCTTCGATAAGCTTGGAACCTAGTGCTTCTTCCTTTGCAGCTGATCCAGAGCGTGGTGTTATCACCAAATCCGTCAGTTGGGGAGGAACTCCATCCGTAGTTATAGACTCGGATCATTATCGATCAAAAGAAGCAAGAGGAAGAACGAAGACTCGAGATCGCTCTGCATCACCCGTTCACTACAGTGATACTGCAAGCACACGATCACAATCACAAGAATCTAGGTTCTACCACGATGACTCGCCGGATTGGATCGCTTCTCCCCACTATGAAGCATATACATCCTCTGGTGCGGCCTCCATACGTTCTACCAGTAGCTTCGTTCAGCCGAGTTCACAACGGGCTGGCGGGCCACGGGTCTGGAGACCGTGTCAAACTCCTGAGAATACGTCGGGGTACCAGTACACCTCTCTCTTGGCCGATGAGATCCGGCTCCTTCGCGTCAGCCCTGCTTCATCTGGGGATCCCCTACTTTGTTCTTTGAAAATCGTTCCCTTGGTTAAACTCACAACGATCCTCCATGAATTTCAGGCACTGTCATATGCGTGGGGCAACGATCCTCCTTCCTACCCAGTATCCCTGAGTGATCTTCCCCAATCAGGCGAGTGTTTATCCACTACTGCGTCGACGAAATGCTACACATATCTGGTCCGAGAGAATCTATATGAGGCCTTACGACATATTCGTCTAGCAGACGATTATCTGTGGATCTGGGTAGATGCTTTGTGCCTGAATCAAGATGACGAAATCGAAAAAGGTCAGCAGATTCTGAAGATGCCCACTATCTACTCGAATGCGTGGAATGTCATTGCGTGGCTTGGGGGGGATGAGGGTTCTCCACAAGATATCAAGAACGCCGTAGGGCTGGTGCCGAAGATCTTGAATCTAAAGAAGCTCAATGCCGCCCTGCAGGGAGAGACGCTTAGCGAAGATATCCTTCGTGCTTGGGTCGCTTTTGGCAGACTTCTGCAACGACCATGGTTCAAACGCCGGTGGGTCATTCAGGAAGTAGCTTGTGCAAGAAAACTATGCGTACGCATAGCGGATCACATCTTGAGCTGGCTAGATTTCGCTGACGCCGTGGAACTGTACTCTGACAACCTCAGTCGAATGAGAGTATTGTATCGCCAATCGTCGTTACTCAGAACAGACCCTGTCGCTTTGGACGGTATCGACTGTAATCAGGCTGTGGCGCTGATGGCATTTTCGCGCAACATATTTCGAAAATCTTCAGATTCTGTGATTGTATCCAAGCTGATGAATCTGGAGTGTCTGGTTCTCGCTGCCTCGAGTTTTGCAGTATCGGATATTCGAGACGTAGTATACGCCTTATTGTATCTTGCAAACGATAGCTATCGGCCTCTCGTCACGCGGCTCAAAAAGCCGGCTCGCCTCGTCTTCTCGTCTAATTATTCGACACACCCAGCGGATATATTTGAGGAATTCGTCCGCTATAGTATAGCAAGTTCTGGGTCCCTGGATATCCTCTGTCGGCCTTGGGCGACCTGGCCATCTGCAGCGCATACTGTTCACTACGAAGACCGAACAATACCCTCTTGGATTGGGGTAGCATCCTCCAATCGAGACGGTCCCGATTCGCGGCATATTCCACCGGAAGGCCTACTAGGTCCAGTTGGCGGCCATGTGTATGACGCATCTCGTGGCATAGCGGTCCAAGCCGAGACACTCAGATATAAAAAAGACTGGGAATTCCATACGCCCTCATTTTCAAGCAGTCCGGGTGATGAAGGGGTCATCATGATGAAGCGAAGCCCAGTGCCACAAATAATCAGCAATGTTTTACGTGTCAGAGGTATGATACTCGGTAAAATCGAGACTGTGTCCGCGTCGACTGCTAGCGAGGGACTTATCAAAAATGATTGGCTCAAAACGCTTGGATGGCAGGGAGCCTTGAAAAAAGGTGTCGATGACCAGCTTTGGAGGACCCTTGTTGCGAATCGCAATGCAGAATCTAAAGTTGCTCCTACCTGGTATCGGCGCGCATGCGCTTTGGCACTCACAAAGCTCGATCATGCCGGTAACCTCGATATCACAGTCTTGACAGCTGATCCATCACAACCGGCTACGTTAGTAAGCTATCTCACACGAGTACGAGAAGCGACTACAAATCGGCGATCATTTCGTTGCGAAATCAGCCATGCCGAGTCTGGTTCCATGGGAGCCCAAACGGACGCTATGGTAGGGTTTGGACCAGAGCACATATCGTCTCAAGATCATGTACTGGTTTGCATTCTGTACGGATCGTCAGTGCCGGTGATATTGAACAAGATCGAAGACAGTGCTTGGGGCACCACTCACGTGAAGCTTGTCGGAGCCTGCTACGTACATGGACACATGGAAGGGGAGATATTCTCTGGTATGAGCAAGGAGGAGATACGAGATAGATCGAAGACGTTCAGCATCCATTGAGCCTTGCCTGGATATATCAACACATGCGCTACTTCACAAACCTCCTTTTACTTTCCAAAACAAGAACCAAACCGGTCGCTCTATCTCTATCTGGAATTATACCCGTATCTCCTACTTCCTTTCCTTCGGCCACTTATCCTGATCATCACTATAATCTGGCAAATCAATCTTCACCACCGTCTTTTCCTTCCCTTCACCTTCCTTCCTCTCATTCGCCAAAAGTACATCCACCAAAAACTTCCTCAGACCTGCTGGCGTCTTGTTCGTATACACCCTGCAAAAGTACCCAACCTCCTCCATTTATTGATACCTTTCAAGCTCTCAGCAGTCAAGGGGTCCTTAGCAGCCCATGTCTGAAACGTCTTCTTGTAAATGCGCTTGAGATAGACACGTGCTCGATTTGGCCATATCAATTGCTCCCTAATATCGTCAAGCAGTGAGTCTTTCACGTCGGACGGAAGTTTCCTAGCCCAGAGAATGAGATCAGAGTCTGGCATTTTGAGAAAGTCTGGGGGCGGACGCTTGGTTTGCTTAGCACCGGGAGTGGGTGGCTAATCGGATGCCGCAGCAGGACTGTTTTGTTCGGGCTCGTCGTCGGAATCGAAGTCCAAGTCGTCTGAGTCACTTAAATCCATGATATCGTCTTCCGCCATCTTCGCCTTCTTGTGGCCACCCATGTTATCTTCGCCACCACGAGATCGCTTGGCAGCTGCGGGTTGCCTCTCATCAAAGACCTCATACCTCTGCTTCATTCTCTCTCCGATGATATTCGGGATTTCAGTCAAGGTCTTGCGATCGTCGTCGGTGAAGAGGTCGGGGTCCTTGAGCCATATATTGGTCAAGCGATCCTTAGACTCGTCGTCGAATGTGGCGCCGGAAAGGACCTGCAGTATTGCCCTCACTGAGATACCGTCTTCTGTGGCTTTGTTGCTGAGTTGGCATCGTTCGATACGTTCGAGATTGCTTTCTCGCCATAGCTTGATTTGCTCGGAGGGTACTGCTTGCTCGTCGGCGAAATCTGCGGGGATATCGGTGATTGTGTCGGGGCGGTTGAGTAGAGGGAGGTAAGAGCGATGCGGTGGATTGCCGGTAGCTGGTGGAGGATCATCGCCTGGTGGAGGGTCACCGCCTGCTCGAGGATTGCCGGTTGCAGCGCGTGTAGCCGCTGCCTCTGCCGCTGCCTTTTCATGCTCAGCCTTCATCGTCCTCCATGCCAGCTTGTAGGCCTGTTCCTTTGTTTTGCAACCTCTATAACGGTCAGGTCGCTCTCGAATCAATCCGCGAAGGATGTTTTTGGATGCTTGGGTGTTTTGTGGATCGTTCAAATCGTCGATGTAAGTGTCGTCCTCATCTTCGTCGTCCGTATCCCAAACATTCTTTTCGGGAGGAGGAGTAGGGCGTCTTCCCCCGTTACCACCACCGGGACGGGATCTTCTGCCACCACCGCCACCACCGCCACCATCACCACCACCGCCGCCGCCGCCGCCATGCCTGTTACCTCTAGCCGCATGTTTACGGAATACATACTTATCGAACAACCTCGGCGTATCTGGCTTGCCTATTCGATCCCGCCAAGCGGTTGCCACCCAAGGCGCAACGACCTTAGGGTTCAGAATGCGAAAGACATCCGGTGTCATCTTCAACGAAAGCTCACCAGCTTTGGCATCTTCCTCACTCTTGTTCTGTATGATCTTCTGCATCTCCACTCTTGTGTACAGAGAGTCAAAGGCCAAGCCGTCACAATGTTGTGTCTTATTCCGCCTCCGGAAAGCAGCACCCAGATGGCGTAAGTAGGGCGACGAGTCTTTGTACAGATATTCGAGAAAGGCAACGACGTACGGCCCGCAAGCCCCACCATCGGCCTTAAAACTGTTGTCATCGAACTGGTGTGGAACGTATTTGGCGGTTTTTGCATTGTATCGTCCTCGCTCGAGCCCGAGAACCTGCTCGATGGCACAGAGAATTTTGCCGGCGACTGTTGCCGCTCTAGACATGTCGGGGGGAAGCCGCTCTCTCTTTCCGTTGATCGTGACCAGTTTGATGTTGCCATCGATCCAGCGTGCTGTCTTTGATTCTTTATCGACGACTAAGAGACCCCAGTGATTGCCGATAACTGGAGGACCTTCGGCAAGCTCCTCTTCTTCTTCCATCACCTCGCCTTCTTCGACTCCTTGAGTACCTGCTTTTCGAGCTGCCTTAGCTTCTTTAGCTTCCTTTGCTTTTCTCGCTTTCTCCTTATACCATGCGTCTTGTTCCTTGGTTGTTAATGGCCCGTCATTGACAGGCACTACAATATAACGCTTTGAATCTTTTAATGTCGGCTCAATTTTACCATCTTTGAGCAAGTCCTCCATGGTACAATTTCCGTTACCGAAATTAAACAAATCCCAACCCTGGTAAATTGGGAGTGCGCAAACGGTTCCCCCCCTTTTTTGCGCAGTCAATAGAGCGAAGGCAACATCGAGACTACCAGCCTCGAGCCAGCAAGCAGGGTCATCGCCTCTTGTAGTTGTGATGTCCAAGTATTCCCGGACTCCGATTTCGCGAGTGTAGCCATGCTCATTCTTGAGTTCGACTAGACTCGTTTTTAACCATTTATCGAGGGGATCGTCGTCAGTCTGTGTGCCTTTGTCGTTGCCAGTTGGCTGGACCGCTGGTGTGCCTTGAACATTATCAACTTCCGTCGAGCCGTTGGCGGTATCTTCTGGAGTGCCTGCCATTAGGAAAATGCTGTATTCGTGGTGTCCTTTTGATGAAATCAACGAGTGTCATAGATCCCGTGGATGTATATGCTTGATATGTAGCATCTTCCTCGAGTCCTCTGAACAAAGCCGAAGACACTTGAAAAGAGAACGGGATGCGACGAACAAAGACACCAAGGTAGATAGCAACGCTCTTTGTCGAGTATCGGACGACACCATCATTGTCCGAGTCTCTTTCATGTCCGTTTTGGGATGGCCATGTGATCAGCTCATCAGGTGGTTAGCGAAGACATGATATAAGGCAAAATTGGAAGCGGCAGTGAACGTCGTAAATCGTCAATTAAGCAGCTAGCAGAATGTTTAATCTGCCGTAGGAGTGTCAGCGACGACGCCGGGTCCACGAAAGGCATGGACGGTTACCCAAGAAAGCGGTAGATAATTATCCATGCTGCCGGTACATTTCCTAACACCTTTGTCATACCCGTCTACCTCCATTGTCTTGCCGGCACTGGCGGTACAACCTGTCGGTCATCTGCCCCTTCCCTAAGCAGATTTGCCGGATCTGTAAACGGGTTCGTATGCGCTTCTAGATCCTCGGGCGACGCTGGTGATCTCGCATTCTTCGGCTGCTGGCCTGGGGTACCATCGATGAACGTGAGACCGAAGTTGTTCAACGGAACGGGCGTAGCACTAGCACCGATTCCAGAAGAAGGAAAGTCGCGAAGGTTCTGTTGGGCGGGGGTAAGGGAAGAAGAGCCGCTGAGATCGTCTAGGCGCATAGACTGTTGCGCATCGATCTTTCGGTTGATGTATGCGGCAGCGAGCGCGAAGCCAAAGTAGATAGCCATGCTGTTACTTATTAGCTTATTTCCCCAACACCACCACCCATGTGTTATCGTAAAACTTACCAAACCGCTCCCAATAAGCCCAAAACCTCACAACCCCGTTCAATGCCCTTCGCCCATCTACTCCACCTATCCAACGTATACATCGTCTTATCGTATTGCCAACACGAATCCCTAGTGAGAGCCACAGTGTGCCTCAAACTATAATCGATCTTGCTACTGGGGAAAGTATTCATCCAAACAGTGCCCAAAGCGACCAGCACGAAGTAGACGGCGAGGCAGGTAGACCAGAGCATGCCGGCACGGTTGGAGATGCGTGCGGAGCGGTAGTGGCTTCGAAGGAGAAGGAGGAGATCGATGACTAGGAGAAGCGGGTTGAAGATCAGGATTGCTATGATCGTGCTGTGAGGATGTTGGTTAGCATATCTTCATAGATGGGTTGGTGGTATAGAAAGACAAAACTTACAAGACCCCTCCCCTCTCTTTCCCACTCAGATACTCGGGCCCCATCAGCCCCGGGTCCGTATTATTCCACCCAACATCCATCCCATTCCAGAACTTCACGCGATCCACATTCGCATACAGCACCGGCAACGTCTTCACGACCCTATTCAACACATACCCATCCGTATCCCCGTATAGCCCATACCTGGTGAAGTCAAAGTTGCTACTGTCATCCACATTCCAGCATTCGACTTCGCTTTGGGGAGAGGCGAGTAGACGGTGGGCCATGGCGACGCACAAGCCGAGTTGCGCGACGGCGAAGAGGATGGAGAGGAAGAGGAGGATGTCGGTTGCGAGGCCGGTGCGGGAGGGCCAGCGGGTGGAGCGGGAGTGGGTGAAGA
>Ga0265797_10008309_pt1 | contig 13865 bp, 7 predicted proteins | sample P2T30metagenome_FD_192433 | JGI IMG/M metagenome (GOLD analysis project Ga0265797, IMG submission 192433) | Plant litter microbial communities from East Loma Ridge, Irvine, California - P2 T30 | ecosystem: Environmental > Terrestrial > Plant litter > Unclassified | place: USA: California... | reverse complement strand
GAGACTGGAGCGAACGACTCTTTCCTCTTTGTTTTCGCTTGTGCTTTGTTTCTTTTACTCATACCAGGACTCGCATCAGAGTCTACGGAATCCACAGAACGGATAACGACTGAATGAAAATGTGTTGCGTACCTTGGAATTCATTTTCCTCGTCTCAGTGCGTACTGTTCTCTCGAAATGAGAGGATTCGGCTAGTCAAAGCATAGAGACCAGTTGAATGGCTTGTCTGCGTGAGAACAAAGGATAGTATCCCATGAAAGCCTTCGCATTTCACGTGAAAAGCAACGAGACAAGTTGGACTTGTAATACATTCTTTGTGATGTACTTCATTTTGTCGGCTCGGTGCATACCGGACGCGTAGGCGGGCTGAAGATTCATCCGCGGCTAGCATGTTCTTTAGGGTACTTGGAATGCTGGTGCTTGTCCGGTTTCGACTTCCATTCAGAGACTCTTGCCCCATAGGTAGTATGCTGGTGGCCATGTGCCACTTTACGGTCTGTGTCTGGTGCCGTTTGCCTGGCAAGGAAGTGCCGCTTGGAAGAGATGAAGTCGGGCACGGAAAGACAGCTGCGGAGATGGACGGTGAACTTTGCCCAGCTTCCGACTTTTTTTCACGGATACAGTAGATACTTACAACAACAACAATCACACAAATATCATTAAGGACCATGAGAGAACCAGTCTCTACATTAAATGCAATAATAGCAATGAAAGGAGCAAACACCGCAGCAGGTCCCGGCCAACGCCGATCATCGGCATCCTAATAAAAAATCGGCAACTGCAAAGTCCATCAACAAAACATGAAATGACGAACCACCGAAGAAGAAGAGGAGAAATCCGACTTGGCAATCCAACCTAGCGTCTTGGTCACCATGCACGACTCATCTCGACCGCGTGCGACTCCAGGCTTTCTCCTCACAATACTCCGCACCTCCGCCTCCACATTCGCTACCATGTGGAGTTGTCCGGGATGGTACTGTATAGTGTGCAGAAAACAGGTCAGGGCACGATCGGTAAGCACGGTAGGTCGGTGGGAAAAGGTGGTATTGCCAAGGACCGAGTGCTCGTCAACCCTAACTAATGAAGCAGAGAGAAGGTCTGTGTAGTGCTAATGCTCGTAGGCATGGGACACCGGCAGTTGCGGTTTGTGAAGAAATCTGTGATCTTGTGGGAGGAAAGGCGTGAGCTTGTGAAAAGAGGAATGTGTAGGTATATAAAGAGGCACATGGCGCTCGAACTCGGCAGTAATTAGATGCTCGAGCGGTCTCGTCAGCCAAAGTCCAAACACCTAGCTACAGACAGCTTCGCAAGAACAACAAGCGATCATGGGCCTCAGCACATCCCCCAGACGCTCACGCATCGTCGTCTCCCTCTTCGCGGCAGCATCGCTCATCTCAACATCCTCATGTCTACCCGGCATTCGCGAAGCCTCCCACGCCCCTCTAATTCAACTCCGATCAGCCCACAATGAGACCGTCCACCCCTACCAAAACGCCTCCCTGTGCATCGACGAGCGAGTCGAAGACCTGCTCTCGCGCATGACGATCGAAGACAAAGCCGGTCAGCTCTTCCACACCCAACTACAACAAGGCCCCAACGGAACCCTAGACCTCGGAAACATGACGGCCAGGCGCAACAGCACCGAGAACATGGTCGGCGAGAAGCTGATGACGCACTTCAACCTCGTCGGCGAGGTGCAGGACGTCGGCGTCGTGGCGGGCTGGTACAATGCCGTGCAAGAGCTGGCGCTGTCGACCCGCCTCGGGATCCCCATTACGCTGTCGTCGGACCCCAGACACTCCTTCACTGACAACATCGGCACCGGCTTCTCCGCCAACGAGTTCTCGCAGTGGCCGGAGAGCCTCGGTCTCGCCGCCCTCAGAGACCCAGAACTCGTCCAGACGTTCGCCGCAATCGCAGCGGAAGAATACAAAGCGATCGGAATCCGATGCTCGCTGCACCCGCAAATCGATCTCTCAACCGAGCCCCGCTGGGCGCGGATCGGCAACACCTTCGGCGAAGACGCCAACTTGACTTCGCAAATGGTCGTGGCCTACATCAAAGGCTTCCAAGGCGCAGAGTTTGGCCGCCACTCCGTCACAACCGTCACCAAGCACTTCCCCGGCGGCGGGCCAATGGAGAACGGCGAGGACAGCCACTTCACCTACGGCAAGAACGCGACGTACCCGGGCGACAACTTCGAGCACCACCTGATTCCCTTCAAGGCCGCCATCGCCGCCGGCGCCCGCCAGATGATGCCCTACTACTCGCGCCCCATCGGCACCGAGTACGAGGAAGTCGGCTTCTCCTTCAACCGCCAGATCGTGACCGAGCTGCTGCGCGAAGAGCTCGGCTTCCAGGGCATCGTGCTGTCCGACTGGGGCCTCATCACCGACACCGTGATCCGCGGCCAAGACATGCCGGCGCGCGCCTGGGGCGTCGAGTCCCTCAGCGAGCTCGAGCGCGCCGCGCGGATCCTAGACGCCGGCGTAGACCAGTTCGGCGGCGAGCAGAGGCCCGAGCTGATCGTCGAGCTCGTCGAGATGGGCCGCATTGAAGAGTCGCGCCTCGATCGGTCGGTGCGCATGCTGCTGCGGGAGAAGTTCGCCCTCGGCCTGTTCGAGCAGCCTTACGTGGACGTCGAAGCGGCGAAGCGCGTCGTCGGGAACCCGTACTTTGTTCGCCTGGGAAATGAGGCGCAGCGCAAGCAGTACACCCTCCTGACCAACAACGAGAACATCCTGCCGCTGTCCCCCGATGCCAAGGCCCCCAAGTTCTACGTCGAAGGCTTCAATGCTACGCTGCTCACTTCGCGCGGCATGCAAGTTGTTGAAGCGGTAGAAGAGGCGGACCTCGCTCTCATGCGCCTGCAAGCCCCCTACGAGCCGCGTCCGGGCGGCTTCGAAGCGAACTACCACGCCGGATCGCTCGAGTACAATGCCACTGAAAAGGCGCGCCAGGCGTCCATCTACGCGGCCGTGCCGACGATTGTGGACATCTATCTCGACCGCCCAGCGGCAATCCCTGAGATCGCCGAGAACGCTGCGGCTCTGATGGCCAACTACGGTGCTAGCCCGGACGCTTTCCTGGATGTCGTGTTCGGCTTTGAGGGTGCTGCGCCGCATGGCAAATTACCTTTCGATCTTCCTAGGAGTATGCAGGCTGTGGAGGCTAGCAAGGAGGATGTTCCCTTCGACACCGAGAATCCTGTCTTCCGCTTCGGAGATGGGTTGAGCTATGAGGCGAAATGTGAGGAGGATTGTTAGTAGTACCTTGATAGATATGAGATTTTGTATGAATTGATAACTTCTCTTTTACTACCTGGCGACTATCGATTCTCTCATCTTGGTCAGTTTTGATGTTGATGTGAATATCGATCTCGATAAGGATACAAAGCGTGTATGTATATGTACATGAAAATTTACAGTTGACGTCGTGTTGGTACAGTATGGTACATTGCCGGCCGGATGAAACCACGACTTTGACTCGTGTTCCTCGTCTTCAAGCAAGTAGTTGCGGATCGTGGTCCTCCATCGGGCGGGCGGGCCTGTTTGTGAGCGGAGTGGCGAGATCCCAGACAGGGTGGAATTTGCTCGGCGCTGTACCTTGGTAATGGCTTGCCAATGTCGCAATAGCGTAGACAACGCGCGAGTGTCAATGTGCCGGAGGGGGAGAACGCTGCCGAAGCCTGTTCGTCGGTGCATGTCTGGTGTCTGCGTGGAGCAACGACCATCGTCTCAAATGCCGGCATCTGATGATGTGAGAGTTACAGGTGAGATTTGAGATGACCTCACATCCCAAAGATCTTGCTCGCTCGCAATTTGACGCCTTCCCAGCTGTTCAGCTTCGGCCTGACGTCCAGGTAGAAGTTCAGACCCTTGCCCATTAAACCCTCGCCTTTGCCAGAATAGAAGTCAATCACGTAGTCCACGTGAGTTCCGCATCGGTCGACAACCCAATCATGGCGATCAAAGGGTAGCGCATAGCCAATGAAGTTGTTCCACCTTGCTTTGGGCGTCAAGGCCTTGCTGTCTCCAGCAAATGACACCAGCTTTGGCCCACCACACGCCTCAGAACCTTGTCCTTCTTCCCACTTCTTGATCTCTGCCCATGCGCGTTCGTTGACTGCGTTATGGATGGGTACGACAGAGGACATGTCTTGTGCTTGCGCCTCGTGACCTTTGCGCCTCATGGCGTTGAAGAACATCTCTTGAGATGGGTAGATCCAGTTTCCGGAGGCTTCATCGTGGCCGGTGTCCTTCTCGGCGTTGGAAGGAAGTGCAGCTCGCTCGGCGGCATTAAGAGCCTTGCCTTGGCCAGTCTGCAGGGAGCGCGGGATGCTGGAGATTTCGCGCTGAGAGTCAAGGGCTGATTGGCTGGGTGGTGGTTGCGAGGTGGGTGAATCGGAGAGAACCCAGAGTCCAGAGTCAAGAGAGTATCGTGCTGTGGGAGGGAGTCGGAGGCGCATGCGTGGTGGTGAAGGAGGAGTCTGCGAGGGCGGCGGGGCTTGTTTCTGTTGCTGATTCTTCGCCTTTGCGGCCTCTAGCCACTTTTGACGGGTCTTGTCATCGACAGGGCACTTGGCCTCTGGATCCATATCGGCAGTTCTCATGATTGTGTGAGTTGTTACAGCGGTCAAATGGTGGCGAGGTGGATTGGAGTTGATGATGATACGCCCGGCTAAGATGGAGTTTCGCGGAAACTTGGGTTCTTGGGTAAGCACGATCTTGAATAAGGTTCCAATTGGGTACGGGCCGAAATCGGCATCCCTGCATGAAAGTGGAACGAGTTGAGGCTCGAGTGGGATTTCCCTTGGGGATTGTTTCGAGCCCCTCAAACAAATCAACACAATCATAGGTATTCACACACCCGCAACCATGGCCGCCGAACAGATCCACCGCGCGAGCACTTTCGCCCCTGTCAACATTGCCGTCATCAAGTACGTCGACACCATCAAGGACTACCTCTTTCAACGAACACAACAATACCGAGTCCACATGCGCATTCACTAACCCCTCATCAACACAGGTACTGGGGAAAGCGTGATACCAAGCTCAACCTGCCCACCAACTCGTCTCTCTCAGTCACGCTCTCGCAAGATGACCTCCGCACGCACACCACCGCTTCCTGCTCGCCCGACTTCACCCAGGACTCGCTCACGCTGAACGGCAAGGACCAGGACATTTCGGGCGCCCGCACTCAGGCCTGTTTCCGTGAGCTCCGCCAGCTACGAAAGGACGTCGAGGCCGCCGATGACTCCCAGCCCAAGCTCGCCGATCTCAAGCTCAAGGTCGTGTCCGAGAACAACTTTCCCACAGCCGCCGGCCTTGCGTCCAGCGCTGCTGGTTTCGCCGCTCTTGTTCGTGCCATTGCAAACCTCTACCAACTCCCCGCATCCCCTACCGACCTCAGCAAGATCGCACGTCAAGGTTCCGGCTCGGCTTGCAGGAGTTTGTTTGGTGGCTACGCTGGGTGGCAGAAGGGCGAGAAGGACGATGGCAGTGACAGCTTGGCCTACGAGGTCGCACCTGCCAGCCACTGGCCTGATATGCGCGCCTGCATTCTGGTAGCCAGCGCCGAGAAGAAGGACGTATCCTCCACCAGCGGTATGCAAGCCACCGTCGCTACCTCTGCTCTGTTCCAAGAGCGCGCCAACAATGTCGTCCCCAAGCGCATGAAGGCCATGGAGAAGGCCATCCTCGACCGCGACTTCGAGGCCTTTGCTGTTCTGTCCATGAAAGACTCGAACAACTTCCACGCCACTTGTCTCGACACAGCGCCCCCGATTTTCTACATGAACGACACCTCCCGCGCGGCTGTCAGGCTGTGCGACGCCATCAACGACGCCGCGGGCAAGGTCGTCTGCGGCTACACGTTCGACGCAGGCCCCAACGCTGTCGTCTACTTCCTGGCCGAGAATGAGGAGCGCGTGGCTGGTACTTTCAAGAACATCCTCGGCGACAAGACTGGCTGGGAGGGCAAGAACATCAAGAGCGAGGTGCAAGTCCCCGAAGGAAACGAGGTCGCAGTTGAGTCGCTGAAGAAGGGCATTAGCCGCGTGATCATCACGTCCGTGGGCGATGGCCCGAGGAAGACTGAGGAGCACCTCTGCTAGGAGATCCAGCTATGAGCGGAGAACGATGAATGAACAGTAATTCGAAAACAAAAGCATGAGAGTATGGCGAGACACCAAAAGATTCGTCTGGCTGCATTCATTTCTTGATATCCAAACGCATCAGGCGCAGCATGGAGGGTAACATCCAGATCAAGAAAGACGAGGTGCGACAGCAGCTCACGTATCCAAGATTCCATCTAGAAACTATAGACCTGCTAATTAATCAACGTACAGTAGCTTGAAGCACTTGGTACCGATTCTTTCATGACGCTAAATTCCCCCGTTGTCGCTCCATTCGCAACAAAACCACGCCTATCCTCAAGCCCAAGGGTGACTTTTGGTTTTCTTCCAAGTACAGTCACGGTATTGGTCCCATGCTTTGTTGACAGCGGCGGATTCTTTGGTCGTTGGGGCTTACTTTTGTTGGTCGATCTATCAGCATGGGGTTTCCCTTCAATAGGAGTCACTTCGGATTCCAAAGCTAGGAAACTGCTACGGCCAGCGACAAGTACTTTGACGAGTAATGGATCCTCGCCGGCTTGCGATATTAGACGATCCCTAATGGTCGTCGGTTTGCCTGTTTTGTGAGAGTAGAAGGGCGCGTTGAGACGTTGTTGTAGAGGGTGCTTACTATTGAGTATAGCAGAATAAGAGCGCAAGAGAGTAGCGCGGTTATGGATAGATGTAAGAGCGTATGAGTTACTAATTGTAAGCAAATGTTGTTGTCAAGCGGTTCTGGCTTGCGTTCAGAGATCACTCATCACCTACCTAGCTACTGAGCGGTGCTGACGGTTGGCTTGGTCTTTGTGCAGATGATGTTGCTTTATCAATCGCTAATATTGAGAAGAAGAAATGTAGATCTCGCTTACATGTACTGATCACCTACCTACCTATCTGGATCGTCGACCAAATAGATCACGTGACTGTCCCAAAATTCAGCAACGCCCCTGATTGGCTCGGAGGCTCCCGAGTTCTCCACACCTCCGAATCGCACTTCACTCGACTCCTGCTTCCTCTTCCTGCATATTCACTCGCCCATCATCCTTGCATAGCCTTGGTCTACGTACATATGTATGCACATCAGCAAGGCTACCCAGAGCAATGTTGCTTGCGACGAGAATGCAAGCTCTACGTTGCTCTCGTGCGCGGTTAAGTATCGCTGGAGCAACTGAACGAAATAACTCCCAACTCGTAGCATTGACGCGTCTATCTCCAGGAGCCCCGCCAACTGTAGCACCTCACTTCACTTTGCTGGCTTCGATCGGTCTGCCTAGGCGGTGGTGCTCTTTGTTCTCAGCATTCACCAACAATGCGCTGGTCCCTTTGTCCGTCTCTTGGCACCTGAAGGTGAATTGACTGACGAACTCGGGCGGAGTATTGCGGTACCTTCAATAGAGACCGATGGGCGGGCTTGGGGATGCACTTCGGCGTCAGTGTGATACTCGTTGATTCTCAGGGTTTCCGTGAAGGCGGGCTTTCCAAGCTGACCAGAATGCCTAGGCCAGCACTTACACACTTCTTCTTGTGAAGCTGAGGTCCACGACACCCCGACTTGACAAAGTAACAAAGCGACAACAATGCATTGTTGGCTTGAACTATCCGTGACATTACATGCAAAACACCTTTGTATGCTTCACGTAACGCCTTTGTCACGACACTCACAGCTGCCTCTCACCAACCAGGCGCGAGCACAAAAGTACTGTCATGTTCGCCCTCGATTTCTCACTCACCCAAGGACGCGCCGCGCAGCTGCTACAGCCACAGCAACTGCACAACTCATCTATCCTTCAACCCCAACAAACCGACCATTCGCACGAGCCCTACATCATGGAGCTGGATCCCAACGGGTACTTTGATAGTTACCCTGCCATGATCGACGGCTACTCTACCGTGGCCACAGAATGCAAGCACTTTGTGAAATACTCGGCCTCCTCCGCTTCCATCGTCTCGCTGGGTCGTTCTGAGGATGCGCACAGCGACAGTTCAGATTCAGAGGACGAGGACGATTCAACAGCCTTCATCTCCCTTCCCGCCAACACCCTCCTTTGTAGGAGCTGCGAAACGGCGATTCGCTTTGAGCGCAACGCCGCCAGCAGGGCTTACGATGCGATCCGCGCAAGCGAAGCTGGTCGCGACGAAGAGCTGGCCCGTCCTACACACGATGCTCTGGCCGCTTCCCGACGCTACACCCGAGCCGCCATGAAAGTTGCGAACTTCGAGGATCGCATGGCCGATCGTGAGTCTGGCGCCAAGAAGGTGAGGGAGGAGAAGTGGGAGGCCAGGAAGAAGGTCAAGTTTGCCGTCGAAGAGGGTCAAGGCGCCGGCGAGAAGCCGAAGGAGAAGAAGCCGAAGGTGGCCCCCATTAACCTTGGATGGGTCGAGGTCGACGACGACGAAGCTGCCTCGCCATCGACGCTGCAGGACGAAAACGACGACTCTTCGTATGTCTTTACCTACCGCCCTTCTGTCTTCACCTACCGTCCTGGTCAGAACTAAGAGCTTACATTTCCTTATTTCAGCCATGCGCGAAACAGCACGCACGATTGCCCCCGCTAAAAAACTCCAACCATCACACACATCTACGCACGCACGCACGGTACTGTACACGCATTCAGCACGATTCCTTCCCCAGCGAACATCAAGCCTTTACGGCAAGTCTCGCAGCTCAGCCAACAGTCTCCAACAGCCTGACATAGCCAGTATCAGGAACTCTTGCCACAAAGAGCCCGCTTTTGGCCGTCGGGAGGTCCGCTCGCCCGCGGCGAAACCCTAGGCTTCCCATAACTACACACTACACCGTTACGCCCCCATCACGGAAATTGCCCCCCCAGTTCCTCCAGGTCAGGATCAGATAACCGTGTCAGAGACTAGTTAGAAATCAATGTACGCTTGCCCCCATCTCGATTATCTCATTTTCACGACCGTGCCTTCGTCCAAGAACTCGCCAGTCAGCGTACTATGGTAAGAACTTCGTAATTCGCCGTATTCATCGATTTGTTTGCACTGATTCTTTCTAGGTTGATATCCGGAACAACAGCAACCCTAAGTGTTCCGGCGCAGCGCTTTCTTCCATTGATGTAAAATGACTGATCAGCTTGACGCGCTGCGACGTAACCAGCATTAGAGCGCAAGCATCCGAGGACCTCGTTCTAGCGCAGCATAACCACCATGGGCTGCACTCCCTAGTACGTGAGGTTGACGTATCGCTGAACAAAAGCGCCAACCTACAGTCCGTCTACTGTCCAAAACGGGTAAGGAGGAGCGGGAGTCGATCTGCGTTCCCGCCTCCTCGGAAGTCGGCGAGGTCGGAAGGAAGCGACCGAGGCGCTAAACGAAGATCGGGCTGCGGTGATATCCGGTCTGGACTCTAGATTTGCAAGACATCCGTTCCTGCATGGCACAATGCACTCCCGAACAGAACCCGTGCCTTGTCCTCAACTTGGTTAACCCGCGTTTGACGGTTTGGCGTTGTGACTAGGACAATCCATTCCTCGGAGGCCCGATTCAGCAACATCGGCAACATTGGTATGCTCGGAGACTGCCATTGGCGAATCCTCGCGCGGATCTCACGTCCTAGAGGCGACTCGCCCTAATTTCACAACCTTCAATCTACGTTTTTGGTGACGCCCGTCAAGCTTTGCAACAAGAGAGGCTGCTTGTCAATCATCACGCCGCGGTATTGGTCTCGAACCTAAACGAACCGCAGGTCAATCGACACGATGTGATGCTGAATCTACGTACTATGCGGAGACGATGCCGGGTCGTCAAACACATATATACATGCCAGTCTGCTGCCTGTTGTTAACCATTCGTTTTCATCATCAACTCACATCATCAATTCTCTAAAACAATCAATCCTTCCTCTTCCTCCCTCTCATCACCAATCAACCAAACCACAATCAACCAATCAACCGCCAACATGCAGTTCAAGATCACCGACCTTCTCTTCCTTAGCCTCGCCGCCCTGGCAGCAGCAGACTGCGACGGCGACTCTTGCAGCAGCAGCACCATTGACGCCAACGCCGCCGCCACTACCACTACCACAGACGTCAACGGCGCCGTCATCACCAACGTTGTCAGCAGCACCGACATCGATGTGTCCAGCTCCCTCGTGCCCGTCCTGACCCCGGACGTGAGCACCTCGACCGACGTCGACGTCAACACCAACCGCCAGACCATCAGCGAGACCAGCGACGTCGGCACCACTCCCACCAACACCATTGTTCAGGTCGCCACTACCACCGACATTGGCCTCGAGAGCGGCTACGCTTACACCACCAACTCTGCCGGCACCACGATCGCGACTTACACCGGCGACGACGACAGCGCGCCGCGCACCCAATCGATCACCGAGACTCCCACTGCTGCTGCTGGAGGCGATGGCGATGACAACAACGATGACGAGGACAGCGGCGCGATGGCCACTGCCGTGCCGTTCTTCGGCGCTGCTGCCATGGCTGGTATCGCGTTCATGATCTAAAGCCTTGCTTGATACATGATGATCATAAGACTCATCTGGGTTGACTAGCGAGTCTTTTCTTGCATCTTCGGCTGCCGGCGGATGAGTCTCCCAGGCCTTGTACGCGATCTACTTCTGGCGCACTCCATATCCGGGGCGGTGCCTGCGATATCGAGGTCGTCGGCGATATCGTTGAAATTCCCTTTAAACTGTTGTTAATTTCAAAGGACGAGATATAGAATATACAGATTAGGATTGGAAAGCACGTAATAATCTTTGTACAGTTAGATCAATGAAGTTTCTCGAGTTCCAAAAACGATCAACCAGTTCGCCTCTCACTTCTTGTCTCGGAACTTGGAAATCGTGTCCGAATTGCTGAGTCAGCATGGCTGAGCGGCGAGAAAGTAGTATCTCTCCCTTTACCCGAGACATCACAGGCATAAGATAATTGGCATCCTTTGCCATCATTATCATTCTTTCAAGTCTTCCTATATTTCTCATCGAGCGGCTGCTCGCCAGTCTGCGACATCAAAAGACGAGATGGACCTTGACGTTCATCGTTGCGTCTCTGCGCTGATCCTTCAAAAGTAATGTCCAAGTCCTTTGTGCTGCCGTGCTGCCGGCGAGGCTGTTGCCCGACATGCTCAATGAGCAGAGTTCTTTGTCTTTTATTCATTGCCTTGAGACATCGAGAAGGAGCATCGGATGATTGTCCCGTGCAGACTCGCCACAACCTGCGTGCACACGGTATGTTCTCACAAACATCGTGCCTCGCCGTGCATTACTACTCGGCCCCCGTGTGCAATCAGTCAACCTTCTACGCTTTTGATCTCCTCCGGGACCCCTGTTCAGATGGCCGACCAGAGCAGCCGTCTGCAAAGCGCAAGAAGGACCAGCCAGAGACCAGGACGACACCGATTGCCGGCGCGCTCTCGCCAGAGGACATCGCATTGCTCGCGAGGGTGCTTAGGGTGTCAGCGCCGTACTGTCTGGTGGATCACTTTGGAGTGCAATGCTGCATCCTCTATGTCAGCGATGGCCGGTTTGGCATGTCATCTTGGGCAGTAGCTTCTTCCTGGCTGATACGAGATTCTAACTCCGTCCGAACGCATGTCGACGAAGACCGTTGCCTTGCTTCTAGCAGTTTGCGCTGACAGCAATGAAGTTTGATCGGAGTCCATCTCAGCTTCCTGGTGTATGCGTAGGAGTTCATTCAAGAACTGAAAAGTCCTTCTCGAACACACCGGCACGTCAACTTTGGATAAGTGACATAGATCCGAGGACACGATCTTTGCATATTCCAATGTAAGTGACTGGAAGAGTGATGGCAGACTCGTTTCATGCGGAGACGTGACGTATTTGGTGGCTCTGCTTGAAGTGAAGTAAATATTGTTGCCTGGCACGACTGACTTCCGCGCACTAATCTCGCTCACAACGCTGCGACACCACTACACCACCACACCACCACGCAAACTTGTTGACAAAAACTCCTCTCGACCGACAAAATTGCCAAGCGATCGCGCCGAACTACGCCACGACCTCGCGACGAGCATACATTTCGACCGACAACCCAACCAGGTTGATCGCGCCAATAGTTGCCAAGATGGATCCACCCAACAACGACCGTCGTAAGTCAAGCATGGAAGCCACATCCACGCGTTGTAGCATCCAGCTAACAAAAACATGTAGCCTGGTACCCAGTGCTGGCCAATGTATGCCACCACGTTATCGCCTGGAGCACCATTGCGATCGGACACTGTCCTCGATCAGACCCGACCACTCCACTTTGCAGAAGCTGCTTGAATCACAACGCGCTCATGAAACTATTGACACACCACCATGGCGCGTGGATGTTGGGCAATTACTTCAAGGACACCGGATATAATGTCATCATAGACGACTTGAACTTCACGATTGCCGAAGTTGAGCGCCGCCACAATCGCAAGGTCGCGAGAGAGTTGCGTTCGAAGTACGAGAAATCCGTACGCCACCACCAGGAGCATGACGACCCAGCGTTCCCAGTCGTTAACGGACGTGGAGCTCCGCTGCTACCCTCGCTCGCCAGCCGAGACGCGCCTACTGTTGAGCCAAAGAGGCGATTCTACCGCCGCGCGCACGACGACGAATCAACGATCCCGACCGCCTACGGACACGGGGTAGCGCTATTGCCCTCGCTCGCCAGCCGCCCCGAACCTTCTCTCGAACAAGGAACACCCGATTCAATCAAGGCAGCCGAATCACTGCGCCAGCAGAACCGCAAAAGCGTCAGATTTGCCGAAGGTCCCCGTACGTACATCAAACCGACGTATGTCGATGGTATCCCAGGCCATGTCCTCGAGGTCTTGGACGAAGAGCCTCATCCGTCCAGAGAGACAGCTCGTGGTAAGGGTCTTGCTCATCTGAGACGTGGAAAGTCGACGTACAGATCTGGAAGATACGCCGATCAGAACGGGTGGTACTGGCAGCAAGTGGTGGATTTTGAGCATTCGCCCGACTCGACTGGCAAAGAGATCGGAGTTGGAGGCAGGACAAACGACAATGAGGTGTCGACTGATGGTCCCCTTGACTTTCTTTCGAGTCTCGGAATGTTCGACAAGAAGTCCGGGCAAGGAATGAAGGAAAGGGTCAGATCGCTGTCGATTGGATCTCGGACGCTGTCGATTGGCGCTCCTCCGGGATGGACAATGATCAACAGACGAAGTTCTTCACAGCAGCAAGAGGGCTCTGCCCGATCTGGTTCGATCCGCGGAGAAAAAAACGCAACCGAATCTAGGGAGGACTCCGAGGAGACCGACCATTGCGATGTCTTTGAGGATGCTCAAGAGAGCATCACTTCCTCGGCTATTCTGAGACGGTTCTCACAGCGGCAGAAGATCTCCGCTCAGTCCGATCTGACTTTCAGAGAGGATTGCGCAGTCGAAGACGACGTTGACGAGCAACTCGAGGAGACTGGCCAGCAGGAGGTCTTCGAGGACGCTCCCGAGAGAATCCTGTCTCCAGCGCTTGACGGAACAGAGTCTCCGTTTGACAACGATGACGGGCAACTAGGGGAGACCGCCCAAGACGACGTTTTCGAGGATGCTCAAGAGATTATCTCTCCTTTGACGCATACCAGATGTTCCCCACACCAGCTGAACGATTTCGGATTCGCTCATTTCGATCCATTCGGGGAAGACGCCTCCTTGTCTGGCGACGATGATATTGGAGACGAGCGGGCCAAGCAGGCAGAGCAGACCGCGCAGCTCGTGGAAACTGACCAGTGCCACACGTCTGAGACCGCACCCGAGAGCC
>Ga0265797_10008308_pt1 | contig 13866 bp, 14 predicted proteins | sample P2T30metagenome_FD_192433 | JGI IMG/M metagenome (GOLD analysis project Ga0265797, IMG submission 192433) | Plant litter microbial communities from East Loma Ridge, Irvine, California - P2 T30 | ecosystem: Environmental > Terrestrial > Plant litter > Unclassified | place: USA: California... | reverse complement strand
CGGCTTCACATCACTGAGCTCGTCCGTCTTCGCGAGAGTAGATCGTACGACTTTGTACGGAGTGTGCACGGTCACCCAAAACCTGTACGACCGTGCGCAGACGGCCGCCCGCATCTGAAAACAAATACGGCAATGATGGTGGATATCGCACGGCTTGTTGGGAGAATAGAGATCAGGATGCCTGATGACGCGGGGGACCGCACTCACGACTCGAAACGACGAGCAGTCCAAGTTCAAACACGGATCAGAGTGACCAACTTGCTAAAGACCGTCGTCCTGATGGACATGCCACGCAGCACGAAAAGCACCGTGGACTCAGGTAATCGAACTCTCCTGGAGCCCGACTGATCAGAAACGCTGTGGCACAGCTGGCGCTGACTCGTGTAGCCGATTGTTCGTGATGATGAGTCAGGGTGGATATGACTTAGCATGTGGTTCCCTGACAATCCCTCTGAGATGCGGTAGGTCGGTCACGGCTAGCGGCTTCGTCAGTATTAGGTGCCCGATGACAAAGCGCAGCGTAACTTATGAAAGAAACCACAACGTACATGGCGTACGATGACAAATTGTAGGTCGTGTTTGGAGCGGTGCTGACACTTTGCGAGTCTAATTGACTACGGCCCACCCAAGTCAGCTTGTACTGTAAAGGCGCTTGATTACCTTTTCTGACGCGAAAGGCATTTCTCAACTCATGTCGACTTCGGGGATTGCGTCGGTCATGGTAAATAAGCCATAAACGGCGACACACGGAATCCCGTGGCCCGATTTTCTACAACAAAACCAACTTACATATTCTGTCGATTGCGTGTGCCAAAATAAGGACGACTTTCATGGTGTAAGCATCGCCGTCAACTGACGAGTAACCGTGACTGGTTTCTCTAGCAGCGGTCTATAAGGTCGCTTGCATCTTGACGACGTAATGATATAAGCATCATCGGGGTGTCGGCTTCTGCGCAGACCGCCATTTTATCAACATGGCTTGCAAAGATATCGGAAGGCGTGCACTCGATCTGCCTCCAAACAAGGCGGCCCGAGTGGCGGCAATGCTTTCGGAGATATCGAGTAGCGACATTGTTACGCGCGTGGCTGAATCTGTGCAGCTAGATAGTTATGCAAATGAGGTCCGTCGCCATATCCAGGACCCCGACACAGAGGATGTCTGGGACAGACTTCTTGCGTTCCTACAAGATCTTCAAAAAAGCGAGATACCTTCCGTAACTCATCTCACGAACGAACTGGTGCTGACGGTGCTATAGAAACCATCACATGGCAGGACGATCCTGTCTGGCTAAGCAACCAGCCTACTCAATTGTGCACAATCGTCGAAGAATGTTCACCATGTTGTAGCGGCTGCTGTGGTTCTCGCTGGATGCCATCGAGCGCAGGGGAGATTGGAAAAGAGCTCAAACTAGCTCTTGAAACGTTGGGTGAACAGAACGGTCATTTCCAAAACCCGAGTGAGACTGTTGTTGGTCCACTTCATGAAACAGATGTGTATCTCCCCGAAGAGATAGAAAGGGCGCCAAAAGAGGATTTACTCTCTCCAAATGTAGAAGAGGGTCAAACGATTGGAACACAGTGATCTTGAATGCCCGGCACTTCTTGCCAGCTGGAACTGTATCGATCTTGCCTCTCTGAATGATTCACAGTCAACCGCAGTACTGTAATCACAGCTGAGAAGGAGCGGCTCAGCTTGGTCCCTTGGTGTGCATAAAAAAGGTGTGAGATGAGCTCGTGACGCACACCCAGCCTGTGGGATGGCGCACGAGCTTTGTGGCACTGTAGTCATTTCATGAAACTAATCGACCGGGGGACAGCTAAATCACGTTTTGCGACGTCGAAGGTTACACACATTGAGCAGTCTTGAATATTACATAACCTGTCGTAATCTAGATGATATCGTTTGGCTGACGTGACGGAATACGTTGCATGCCGGACCAGGACCCCTGAGCCTTCAGTAATCGTGCCTTGCTTAGATCAGTGTCGTCAGCACGTAAGTGGATGCAAGACTGCAGTCTCGTCCAAGTGCCGGAGTATCCTTATGTCATCGTTGTCTGGCGAAGATTGCGCATTCCCACATCTACGGCTGACAGCGTAGAGACGACGTTCCAAAGAAATGTCTATGTAGTGCCGGCTGTGCGCCTTGTCTATTTCGTGAAAGTTGCAGCAGTGCCTCTGTCATCTGACAACTTTCTCTGCTCATCAAACCCAGCTGCGATTGTGTTGCGAGTGTCCACATCTCTTGATTGGTCAGTACGTCTGAGAATGTGGAACAGCCGACTGCGACCACGAGAACTCTTAGTAAGGCTCGAGATCACTCACTCGCAGCGCTGTCCATCCTACGACCTGGCAGTACAGTACTAACGAATCCTAGGCATCACCTTCCACCAAGCTCTCCGGTGCAACAATCTGTCGATATTGATAAGGCATTTAGGGAGAACAGTTCTCATTTTTGAAACGTTAGAACCCACGTCCATCTGTCTTGGTAGCAGCACGAGATCGGAATGCGTCTATGGAATCATCCCTTGGTTGGCCTTGTTCTGGCGGCTTCACGTATCCATGCTGCGAAGCCTGCACAGTGGCGCGAGCGCAGCATCTACCAGCTGATGACCGACCGCTTTGCTCGCACCGATGGCGGTACCACCGCAGCGTGCGATGTGAGAGAGGGCAAATACTGCGGAGGTACCTGGAACGGCATCAAGGGAAAGCTAGATTACATCCAGGGCATGGGTTTCGATGCCGTCTGGATATCTCCGATCACCAAGAACATCGAAGTGAGCACCGGCTACGGTGAGGCCTATCACGGGTACTGGCAGCAGGACATTTATTCGCTAAACTCGCATTTTGGGACGTCGGAAGATTTGAGGGCTCTCGCCGAGGCTCTCCACCTACGTGGTATGGTATGCCGGATGCTCTTTCTCTTCCCGCCGAGTCAGCAAAGTCAGCACGGACTGACTCAGCTTGTAGTACCTCATGGTGGATATCGTTGTTAACCACAACGGCTGGCCTGGTCCACACGAGTCCGTGGACTTCTCGGCTTTCAATCCCTTCGATCAACCTTCCGACTACAATCTACCGTATTGTGCCATTGATTACAGCAACCTCACGCAGCACGTAAGCATGGACGGCCGTGTAGTCCACCGAAACCTCCCTGGGTCAAGTGCGGCTGCATCTCGTAACTTCGTGACTCTCGCTGACTTACCCGCTTTAATTGCAGGCACGTCTGACTGACTGCTGGATGGGTGATCGGATCGTCTCACTACCAGACTTGAACACCAAGAGCCTGAGGGTACGGTCCGGATATGGCCGATGGATCTCTGCGCTTATTTCGGATTATTCCATCGACGGACTTCGCATAGACACCGTCTTGCAGGTCGAAAAAAGCTTCTGGCAAGACTTCACGGATGCCGCGAATGGTACGTATATGGTGGGAGAGGTCTTCAGTCCCGACAGCAGCACAGTGTGCGACTATACGAAGTATCTTCCCGGGGTCATGAACTACCCGTTGTAAGTTCATCCTCAACCAATTCGATCAATGGCATCACCACGCGATCTAAGACCCTCACTGATTGAAGTTGACCCGCCGTCAGATATTTTCCGCTCGTCAACACATTTGCAAGCCCGGCCAATGAGATGAGTCATCTCGTACGATCGATGCGTGACATGAGTCGCGCCTGCTCAGACACCTCGCTGCTTGGCTCGTTTAGCGAAAACCATGACAATCCGCGTTTCCCAGCAAAAAACGAAGATGTAGTGCTTGCGAGGAATGTGATCACGTTCACAATGCTCACTGACGGCATTCCGATCATTTATCAAGGCCAAGAGCAACACTACCGTGGTGTCGGTGGTGATAATGACCCTCACAACCGTGAGGCTCTGTGGCTTTCCAGCTACGATCAGGGTCACGAACTCTACCGGTTGATAACTCTCTTGAACAAGCTCCGCAGGAAGGTCATCAACGAATATCCGGACTTCCTCGCGACGCAAGCCGAAGTCGTTCATGATAGCGTCCAGACCGTCGCAATCCAGAAGGGAAATTTGCTCATCGTGCTTTCAAACGCAGGTTCGGGAAGCGCAGCTTACAAGAGAGACATAGAATCGCGCTTAATAGCAGGGTCCCTGCTAACAGATATCCTGACATGCCAGACGCAAACGGTGAAACCCAATGGCTCCCTCGATATCGAGCTAGAAGCCGGTCAACCCCGGGTGTACTATCTTGGTCAGCGTGCAGATGACTTTTGTTCGGGAGAGATGGCGGTGTAAAGACGCCGTACGTCGTTCAACATGGGCTGCAGCCGTTGTGATGAACGAGTTCGTGGCTTTATGCCAATCGCCATCAGTTCTGTAACTATAATGCCAGATTATTTCGTTTATCAGTGTTGTATCATCGCTTAGTATAAGACGACTCTCGCACAATGATCGGTGATCCTCTTCCATGTCATGTCACTAGGGTTAGGCTTGGGGTCAAATATGTTCGAAAAATGGGAGTGACGCTATCTATCTCAGTGGCTTCATGCTGCCTCCGCACCAGTGGGTAGCTTGATCCACGTGACTCAAGATACTCGTGAATAAAAATTGGTTCGCCGTTCTGGTTGCGGCATGAGACATGTGAAAAAGGGCATCCTCCTGCTACGTTTGTCCGGACGTGGAGGAAATTCAGGGGTCTCGGAAACGTACGTGCTAACGTATTAGCGATTCATTCACTTCCGAAACTCGTAAATTCGTATGACCTTGACACTTCTACTTCTCAGCATGTAACAAGTGTAGGGCACACGCGTGCTGCAGTCGTTGATTTCATGACTGTGCTTCACCATCACATGATTGCTTCATCTGTTCTGGAGAGCGGCACATCGAATTGATGAGGTTGGAAATGAGTTCTTTGCATTTATCGGTGCGGTACCAAAGGTGCACTCAGCACGTACGGAGGACTTTGCGGCTGCTGATCATCCTTGTCAAACCTCCATATGCTTATGTAAGCTCCAGACAAGATTATTGTGAGGCACGCTCGCGGCCCCTGCGAGTCGGCGTCACAAGCAAAACAGACCGATGTCGCGCGTTGCGTGCAACGTGATTCGCCGAGCTCACGACTCGCAGCAAGCGCTGGTCAACGTTTACACGAGCCGAGACGCTAGCCTCCTCGTCATCTGTTTTTACCAAATTGGAACCGCTCTCGCCGCGATATCGGCTCAATTTTCGGCTCAGTCAGCTCCCTTCAAATTCCCACTGGGTGCTTGTTTGGCTCCATCGGTGACTGGCAATCGCATGTGACAGCTCAGAGAAAAGTGCAGGCTATGCTTTGCCACAAGGCACACCAGGCGGACTCAGTTTTGATGCCGGTAAGATCGGATGTGGTTGTTTGGCTTGGGCAGGATGATGGGGTGGTGTGAGCAGCAGCCACAAGAATGGAGATTGCGGCAAAGGACATTGCGGCAGAGGACATTGTGGCAGAGGATTACCGATGTCATGCGGAGAGTAACATGCCAGATACCCTTGCTGGGGAAGGGTGATCGACGCAAGTACGCGAATCCTCCGGGTCAGGTGGATCTCCTGCACATGTGCGCAGGCGTTGCTGTAATGTTACTCGAGAAGAAGGGTTTCAACCAAGTGGCATGTCAACCCTGCGTCCGTGTATGACGCGCGTGTGTCGTTTTCTTATCTCAATAATTTGCCATGAGCGATACAGTTTGAAGGCAGTACAGTAGAAAAAAACACTTGGTGCTGTTTGCGAGATAGCGACATGTGCGAATGACAAGACCAAGCATGATCCCGTCACTCTTATCACATTGCAATGCACACGACAACGTTGCTCGACATTCCTTACTGCTGATCATTGTCGTTGGACAAGGATGCGGTAGTCTAAGCACCGAACAGGGAAAAGAACACGCCAATGGAACCGATGATGCTTGTACGACTAAGTGCGGCGTGCGGCGCGCGGTGCGAGGCGAAGGCAGAAGAGAGCCCGTCACCGCGGGCCGGCAGATGTACAGAGCACATCGCCGCGGCGTCAGCCCGCTTCGCGCGAATTTCCACGACCCGGCCTCGAGCGCGTTCCTGGCAAATCCCTGCCCTATCGCTCACGTGGCTGAAATAGCGTCCAGCAATGCTACAGTAACCAGCAGCAGAAAAGCTTCCCGCTGTTTTTGTGTGAAAGGTATTATTTTCCTCTCCACCAACGCGACAAGAGCGATGGAACGCTATCGCAGAACGCCTATGGGTTGGGTCTCCATGGTCGCCACGTTGTCTTCGAATCCCTCGTACGGTCACGACAAGTCAGAGAGACTTTTGTCGAACAGCACTGCAAGGTTCAAATGCAAGACGGCATTTGATGACTCACGGCCGAGAAGACAAAACCGACCTGGACCCACAAGCGTTCCAGGGCACCTGAATTTCTTTCATGCATCAAGACGCTAAAAGTTTGAAATCACTTCGCCTACCACCACAATAGCATTACTCCTACAATGACGCTGGACAGAAAAAGCTTGACAAATCCTTGGAAGTGTCGGTCATTTCAGCTGATTTGGTCTGATTACTACCAACGGCACATCACACTGGCTGTCCGCTGCATCTTTCGCTCGCCATTAAAACTATCGCAACGGTGGCTATGACTGTTATGAATCTCATGTGGTTATGTCCTTGCCATTCCAGCTAGGCTTCAGATGAGCTAGGAAGCAAAGCAAGTGGTGATATGCATGATCTGACTATTTTGTCGAAAGTCGTATGCGCGCAGCGGCTTATCGCAAAATTTATCGTTGCACCGCACACTTTGGTCGTCATACGCGAATGTGTAAGTCTCTGGTGCCGCTTCCAAGAAAGCGGGGTTAGCGTTCGTACAGTTCTCCGAGGTATAAGGCGGCGTTGGGCAACATGTGGAATCTGTGCGCAAAAGTGAGCAGTTTGAAAGACATGCTTGCCATTCTGGAAGATAGTTTTTTGGCACGCCCTGACTTTTCGTTCGACCTATGCGGTTTGGTTCGGGGCATTCCCAACTGGAAGGGGGTTCCAGTGTGATTGGGGGAAAGGGATTGTTTGGAAACTTGACTTGTACCGTGCTCGTGAGTCCGTCGACGTTGCTTACGTCGATATTGCAGCGCTGCAAGTCCGACTTGGCATTACTGACCAAGCAATGCAATTCTACAAGCGTCTGGTTTCTCGAGAACTCGACAAAATCAGTGTCCCACCACAGACGCCAAGATGACTCCAGCCCCAGATCCGTTCTGGCGAAAGGAAACTCGAACGCTTGGCTCTCCTCCGGCGCCATAGCGGTGAGAAAATGATCTGTGATACTCGCGGTCAGATTCGTACCGTTGTTGTACGCCTTTCTCTTTTCCTCGTTGACAACCATGAAATGCATGTTGGTCGCACTACCATTCGAAACACATTTGTTTTCGACGAGGACGCTGTACACTGGTTGTTTGCTTGGTTCGGCCACTTGTTCAGCCTGTTCATGAACTATATCAGCAGCGCCTATGAGATTGTTCGTATTCGCAAGACTCGGGAGAGGGCTCACCGACGCCAAAACGCCGAGTGACACCATTCCCAAGGGGCAAGCTGCGACCACTGTCTCTCTGAACCTTTGCATCATGAATACGTATTGCAAGTGCTAACATCTCCTCGTCCAACGCCGACGAGATCAATGAAGCCTATAAATATGCTCAAGGATGCTGACCCGCGTGATATAATCACTGCGATCCCACGTGTTCCTAATTGACCAGACAAACAAAAGTGGCGGAATGTTTGTCAGCATTTGCTATTGCAATTGGAGACTTTCTGTCGCCATATATCGTACGACGGGACGTGTGGTGCCGTTATCGGCCGACACAATACGAAGTTACACATTCCTGACAGACGGAGCACGCTCTCAGGCTCCTCCGCTGAATCAAAAGTACCTGCTCGACTCGCAACCGTGAGCAAACCGCGCGTTGACACTCGACTGAGTCTACCACAGCCTGGTAGTGACTATATAAATGGATAAAGCGTATCTGTAGATTCTTGTGAGACAGTACAGGAGTTTGCGCATGATTCTCCGAGTGTTTAGAACGGCAGCCTTGGGGTTGTGGGATGCAAGCCATAACAGAGGGGAAAGGTTCAGACCGCCGCGCAAATGCTCACATGTTTCTCCTACAATGAGCTTATTGCTTCTGAAGATCGAGAACATGTGAAACAACCAAAGCAGTTGGCGGCGTAGAGACAAAACGTGGGTTGAGATCAGTAACGTCACTCCGGCTCGAGGCCCAAAGGGTGGTATGACAGTCGAGACGAGCCCGCCTCTCCTGCTTATGGCAAATCTCAGAGAAGCGAAAAGTGTTGCGAAGTCATCGACGGCTATATCCGGGCCACAGCTGATAGCTGTGGCAAGTTATTCTTCACACCCAGAAGAGAACCATACAGTAACGTCAGAAAACCTTCGTGGCCGTGAATCAGATCGCGTTGCCAGCAGCGATCTGCTGTCAGAATCCTGATCAGTAGCATCCTGGTTTCGTAGAAGCAGACCCCTGCAGAAGTAACCGTGATTTTCCGTGATGAAGGTCACACGCTATGGGGGCGCATTGTGTACTTCATGGAGCTGCCAAGCCACTCCTGCGGGCGTGTGCGTCACCCAGAAACATCTTCAAGTCTCCCGGCGCGAACGTGGCTCCTTTCCACAACCAACCTTCTCCCAGTCTGAAGCTAGCATCGGACTCGATTAGACAGCTCACGGCCATGCCCAACAACGCCACGTCTGCGCAGCGGCTCTTCCGCTCCAGAGGTGCCGTGTCCCCCTTGTCAGACGATGCTGACCTGGCATCGGACGCTGCTGACCTCGCTTCAGACGAACGCTCATCGTCAGATGCGGAAACATCATCCCCAGACGAAGCGACGGAGCCGCGGCTTTCGCAGCACTATCCCCAACGGCCAGTGACGCAACGAGCTCGAAGTTTATTCATCGTGAGCCAGCGACAGAGAATCTGGCAGGAAAGGCAGACCGATCTTGCGAATTCCAACGCCCGCCGTGCCCATCGCAAGAACCGGGCCGCTCTTTTGGCCATCACTCGTGAGCTAGAGCGACTTCTGGAAGAGTTGAAAAGAAGATCTATGTCCGATCTGTCACCAGTACTGGATCGTCTCGACGTTCTCATTGCCCCGGCGAAGCAGTTGAGCAAGCGTATCAAAAGGGGTCAAAACAAGGCTTCGAAAACCGCATTTTATGACAAGCTCCCACAGGTGCTGGTGTAATAGAAAATGGGTGATTTCGCACAAGTTGAGGTTGTCAATGAGCAAGTGGTATCTAAAGAAGCTCGGATATGGCATTGAAACAGTGAATAATGGCCTTTGTACCATCACGATTGCTTCGCCTCTCGCTTCTCCCTTCATCACATGCTCGCTCAAAACTCATGTTCCGACTGTTTGGGCACTCATGGTACCTATTTTGAGAGCGAGAGTGCTACCGAGCACACAACCTGACGGTACTATAGGAGGCCAGCATTTCGTTGTGTGGAGAGAAGGAAGTTAGAGTAGTGAGTTTCCTTTCACGAGTCATTCGCTGTAATCGTAGAGCCGTCATGGTGTCTCTAATCGGAGCCGTCGCGCTTGATCTACAAGCCAACCAAGAGCGAAAGCTGCTTTTCTAGAAAGCGGACATCCTCTGTGTGATCTCCACCCGCATTTTTGTATCCTGCGACCGCTCGCGTATACATCTCTTTGGCCCTGCTGATTTCGCCCTTCTCTTTATACAAATCACCAAGGTTCATGACAGCGTCAAGCGTCAAAGGGTGATTCGAGCCCCACACTTTCGCATACCCGCAGACAGCGCGACTGAACATTTGTTCTGCTTCGTCCGACCTTTTTTGTTTGCCGTAGACCATACCAAGGTTGAAAGCAATCCTGGTAGTAGACACGTGCTGCTTGCCGCAGTTCTCTTCGTACCCTTTCATCACTTGCCACAACAGGTCCGTTGCCTCTTCCAACCGGCCTTGCATACTATAAAGGTTACCGATGTTGCCGTATGTGCTGAGTGTTGAGGTGTGGTGTGCCCCCAACGCTTCAATCTTGCCCGCTAACGTCGACAGTAAGCGTTCTTCTGCCTCTTCCAGATCACCATGTTCGAGGCAAAGAACACCAATGTTGTTGGCGAGTTCGAGGATCAACGTGTGCTTTGGGCCCAATGTCCCCTTATGCGCCTTGATCACTCGCAGCAGGATCTCCTTCGCTTCTTTGAAGCGACCCTGTTCGGAGTAGAAGATGCTGATGTTGTTCATGGCTTTCACAATCAACGTATGGTCCGGTGGCCGCACCTGCTGATAGCATTTGCCCGCTTGGCTCAAAATGACATCTCCCGATAGTTTGTCGCTGCTTCGATCCAAATGATCAACATTGGTAGTAACATCCAGACTTGACATGCTGCTTCGTTCAAACATGCGCTCGTGGTCTCTCGATGTTCGTTGAAGGCTTTCTTTTACTCCACTGGATCTGCTTTGATCTTTTTCAACCATTCTGATGTTGTTGATCGTTCTCGAGGTGGACGGACGATGTGGTCTTAGTAGATCCTCGTATGCTTCCAATGCTTGCGAAAATGTCTTCTCCGCTGCGACCACCCAACCTCGTTCAGCGAACAAGAGGCCGATACTAGTGAGGGTGTCAAGGTTCGACAGGCTATCAGGACACGAGACTCCCCAATGCTCTGCCGTCATCGTCACTTCAGAGCGCATCTTCGCTATCTCCATACACACTTTTCGCTATTGGCGTAGAAGCCGTTGAGACCAGTCACCATCGAAAGCTCTCACCAATAGTTCAACCGGCCTCTGACGGCGAGGCGACCTTCATTCGGACACCGGACACCGGACACATATATTCTGAACATGGTAGAATGCCAGATGTCACAAATGGCGCATCTGAGTACAACCGTCCCACTAGCTTCATCCGATGACTTTGTGCGATGAGTCAGCTTCCACACGAGGGTAGAGCAAGTCAGTACGCTCATGAGTAAGCATACAATCGATGAGTGTGTGTATACTGTAATGAGATCTGACTGTTGGGAGATTAAACACATGTATTGTGCAAAGACGCTATGTGTGTACACAAATTTTACATATAAGCTTTTGCAATAGAGAATAAGAGTGCAAATGGAAGCCGCAATCGCACACGACTGTACTGTATTCACATCTTATCTCGTAGACGCACTATTATGTTTCACTTCATGGTTTTTGGCAAGACTGACCTCAGGTCATTGATTTGACTCATAATCAGGTGGGAAGTTGCTACCCTTGAGTATGACGAGTGACTGACTGGAAAATTTCAGCCGATGTGACCGATGCCGTGTCTTGCCGACAAGAATCCATGAAGGGATTACAAATCATTAGCCGCGTGGACATAGCTGTTTCGCAATGGTTGCAGTAAATTACGGCACTTTTTCTTTACGACAACCCCTTGTACCTTTACTGATTTGAGCATTGAATGTCGGGCATTGCGGGAAACTGGACATGGGTGTCTAAGCCAGAGGGGAGACAACGATGGCAGTTGGAAGACAAATGATACCGCTCCAGGGCCTCGATGTAGACGCCACAACGCGCTTTCAACTCAGGCGCATTCAGGGGCAAGTTAGCTCGAAGTTGTGCAAGCGCATCGATCCGCGTCCTTTGTATGCTTGCTTCGCGCACAAGAATGCTGTGGAGAAAATGTATCGCAACGCGTACGGCCCACCACGATGTGTCTGCTGACGTAAAGCCGTACACATCTCCAGAGTCTATTCCGTAAGGCATGTATCTACAAGGGCAGACATCGTGGTGAAAAACGTAAGCGAGTTCTGCGGAGTCTTCGTCATAGAAGAGTGAGAAGAGCTCTGGTTCTACCACCAGAGCATCGATCAACGCGGTAGACACGAGGGCCATCATCTTGAGATCCGTGTTAGAGTCCTGAAGGTCAGCTATACTCAGCTTTGTTGGCTCGGTCGCAACTATCATCGAAACTAGCAGATACCGCACGACCTTCAAACCGAGCCGGCGAGAAGAGCGATGAGGTGATAAGCAGAGCGTTCGACCCAGCTGAAAGGCAACCCGCCACTGAGATGTTGGTACGGTGATTTTGGTGTCCGGGCTTTCCAATACGTAAGGTAAAATTTCGCCTACGGGCGCTCCCTCAATCAATCCGGGAAGATGCTTGGGAAGCAACGATTCAATAGTCTGCAAGTCGGTTGATTCGTTCCTGGCTCTGCCGGACACCGTGAAATATATTTTGCGAGTCATGTTGTGGACGTCATGCGCGCTCGGCAGAAGGACGAATCCGGCCGAGCGATGCAACTGGACAATCTCGAGAAGCAAAGGAAGATGCTGGACGCTCGCTACCGATTGCACGCAGACGGCATCGGCAAAATCGTCGGTGAGATAGATGGTGACGTGGGGGGACGGGATCTGGAACATGTCAGTACGGTCAAATCGGCAGATCGTGGGTGAGAGATAGTAGAAGTCGAGATGAGGGTCCAGCCAACAAGTGATGCGGAGCAGACCATTGCGCTGCATCAGGCGGGAGGCACAGCTGTAGAAACGCCTCGACACGCGGCAAAGAGACATCTGCATGCTGTACAGAAGCTGGAGCGGGTTGTCGCTGCAAGTTTGTTCAACGGTCCCCGGCATGGGCCTCCGAGAGAGATCTAGATGGTTTTGCAGGACACTAGTCAATATCTCTTCGGGTAAGTCACCAAGATTAGCTCGAACGCCAGATCTGTTGGGTGCGTCCATCGTCACCTCCGCCGATCTGGAAAATTGTCGCATTTTGCGAAATGGTCAAGTCTTGCTTGACATTACACGGTATAAGAACAATGTGTAGATGATGTAAGCGATCCGCTGCGAAGTGACCGAGCAGATCATCGAATGTTTTAGGACGTATTATTACAACGTGTCCAATGCTGCGACACGTGGAATATGGCAGGAATGGACGCTTCTGTGTACGCCGGGCCATACTGAATCGGTTCGACACAGCACCACGGGCACAGATACAGTATTGGCACCAAGTCCAAGCATGAGTTGTCGCACGTGTAAAGCCGAGGACTCAGTCTTGCGGGTTGTCCAAATATAGACCGAGATACATATCACACGCATAGTCATCGCATCTTCGTCTCTGACAACTCAGTATCGCCATCATCCACTCAGAGGCCGGTTATAGTGTAAATTTGGCTCTCTGATCCCTTCAATAGAGCATCTGGTCGTGACCGTTTCGTCTGTTTCTTTTGTCGTTTGGTCACAGGAGGAAGTTCGCCATCTTGAGGATGCTGGCTTGTGTTGTAATTTATGGTCTCTTTCGACTGCCTGCGCGGACGTTTTCGAGAATCTGCCACACGATCATGTGAGGCTTTGCGCAGATCGACTTGTTGCTGGTAAGGCGTAGAGCGGTTGGAACTCCCTGAATTCTTGTGTCAGCCAGACGATCAGTTTCTGTGGCTCGGGGTACTGACCGACGATCATTTGTGTCGCATGATCATTGTACGTTGCCAAGCGTAGCTCATCCACAAGTGGAGTGTTGGACTCATCCGCGTACTGCGTCTGTTTGATGACCGAAACGTCGTCTGTCAGAGACGACGCGGATTTGAGGTTGTCCCGTTGCGTGATGCTGCAGAATATATCCTGTGCTACTTCGCAGACGCCCAACACGCGTTTGTAGTCGTGATTTGGCAATGCCTCCAGAGATTTTGCAATGCAGCGACATGCGTCAATCACGGTCTGATTGGAGGCCAAGTCCTCGACGGTGTGATGCTTGGGCACCAGAAGATGTTCTGACAATTTCTGCACTCGTTGTAGCAGTGCCTCAGTCCTCCCGAACTTCGTAGTACCGTCATGCCATGTGTAAGTTGGGATCTCTGTTTTCAGCATGTAGGTCCACGTGGAGTGAATGGAGTCG
>Ga0265797_10008307_pt1 | contig 13868 bp, 12 predicted proteins | sample P2T30metagenome_FD_192433 | JGI IMG/M metagenome (GOLD analysis project Ga0265797, IMG submission 192433) | Plant litter microbial communities from East Loma Ridge, Irvine, California - P2 T30 | ecosystem: Environmental > Terrestrial > Plant litter > Unclassified | place: USA: California... | reverse complement strand
GGACATGATGCGTTCGACGTTCTCGACCACCACGATCGCATCGTCGACCACGATACCGATGACCAGCACCATGCCGAACATGGTCAGCACGTTGACCGAGAAGCCCATCGCCAGCAGGCAGGCGAAGGAACCCAGCAGCGCCACCGGCACCACGATGGTCGGGATGATGGTGTAGCGGAAGTTCTGCAGGAACACGTACATCACGATGAACACCAGGATCACGGCTTCGATCAGGGTCTCGACCACCTGGTGGATCGAGATCTGGATGAAGGTGGTGGAGTCGTAAGGAATCGCGTACTTCATCCCGTGCGGGAAGAATTTCTGCAGTTCCTTCATGCGGGCCTTGATCAGGTCCGCGGTTTCGAGTGCATTACCCGACGGCGACAGCTGGACGCCGATACCGGCCGACGGCTTGCCGTTCAGGCGCGCCGCGGTGGAATAGGCCTGGCCGCCGATTTCGATACGGGCCACGTCCTTCAGGCGCACGGTGGCACCGTTCGGGTTGGCGCGCAGCACGATGTTGCCGAACTGTTCGACGGTGGCCAGCTGGCCGGCGACGATCACGGTTGCGGTGATCTGCTGCCCTTGCGCCAGCGGCAGGTCGCCGATGGTGCCGGACGCCACCTGGGCATTCTGCTGGGTGATCGCGGTGTTGACGTCGGACGGCGACAGGTTCAGGCCGACCAGCTTGGCCGGATCGATCCAGATGCGCATCGCCTTTTCGGTACCGAACAGCTGGGCCTGACCCACGCCCTTGATACGCTGGATTTCAGGCAGCACGTTGCGCGACGCGTAGTCGCCCAGCGCCACCGGATCCCAGTTCGGGTCGTCCGAGGACAGGATGGTGAACAGCAGGAAGTTGGAACGTGCCTTGTCCACGCGCACGCCCTGCTGGGTCACAGCCGGGGGCAGGCGCGGGGTCGCACGCGACAGGCGGTTCTGGACGTCGACCTGGGCCAGGTCGGGGTCGGTGCCGGTCTCGAACGAGATGGTGATCGTACCGGTGCCGTTGGCCTGGCTGGTCGATTCCATGTAGATCATGCCCTGGGCGCCGTTCATCTCGCGTTCGATGACGGAGATGACGGAGTCTTCGAGCGTCTGGGCCGAGGCGCCCGGATAGGCGACGGTCACGACGATCGAAGGCGGCGCCACGGTCGGGTATTGCGCGATCGGCAGGGTCTTGATGGCAACGCCACCAAGCACCATGATGAACAGCGCGATCACCCAGGCAAAAATGGGGCGGTCAATAAAAAAACGGGCCATTGAATTTCCTAATGCTTATTGGCGGGTTTGGCCTGGCGTGGCGGCACCGGCGGCCGGCGAACCGGCGGCCGGGGTGCGGCCGCTGACGGCGGCGTTGTTCGCCGCTGCGCCGGTGGCGTTCGGCTGCTGGGCCGGATTGCCTGCGGTGGCCGGGGCCGAGTTGGCGTTCTGCGGGGTCCAGGCGACCGGCTGCACCGGCGTGCCCGGCGGCATCATCTGCAGTTTCTGGAAGCCGTCGACCATGACGCGCTCGCCTTCCTTCAGGCCGTCGACGACGACCCAGTCGGCGCCCTGCTGCGAAGCGATCTTGACGGTGCGCGAGACCGGTTTGTTGTCGGCGCCGACCACCATCAGGGTGTCGCCGTTCTGGCCGCCGCGGGTGACGGCCTGCTGCGGAATCAGGATGCCCGACGGCAGCTCGGCCTGGGCCAGGCGCACGCGCACATACTGGCCCGGCAGCAGGGCGTTGTCCTGGTTGGCGACTTCGGCGCGCAGGGTGACCTGGCCGCTGGTTTCATCGACGCTGACGTCCGAGAACAGCAGCTTGCCCTGGCGCGGCAGCACGGTGCCGTCGTCCAGCACCACGGTGACCGGGATCGCCGAATCGATACCCTTGCCGCCGGCCTTCTTGCGCAGGCTCTGCAGTTCGGAAGCGGACTGGGTGATGTTCAGGTACATCGAATCGGTCTGCTGGATCAGCGCCATCTGGGTGGCTTCGGTGGCGGACACCAGCGCGCCTTCGGTGACCAGCGCACGGCCGATGCGGCCGCTGATCGGCGCGAACACGTTGGCATAGTCGACGTTGATCTTGGCGATGCGCTGGTTGGCCTTGGCCGAATTCACGTCGGCTTCGGCCTGCTTCTGGGCAGCGATGGCGTTGGTGTATTCCTGCTTGCTGACCGCGTTGGCTTCAACCAATGGCTTGTAGCGCTCGACGATGGCGGCGGTCGAGGTCAGGTTGGCCTGGGCGCGGCCGACGGCGGCGGCGGCGGCGTTCAGCTGGGCCTGGTAAGGTTCCGGATCGATCTGGAACAGGGACTGGCCCTGCTTGACCACGCTGCCCTCGGTGAACAGGCGCTTCAGCACGACGCCATTGACGCGCGCGCGCACTTCGGCAACGCGGATCGCCTGGACGCGGGCCGGCAGTTCGGTTTCCAGGGCCACCTGCTGGAATTTGGTGGTGACGACGCCGACTTGCGGCGGCGGCATCTTGCCGGCGGCACCGGCGCCGGCGCCTGGCTTTTCATCCTTGTTGCCGCAGGCCGACAACAGGGCCAGGGCAACCAGGGTCGATGCCGCGACCTTGGTCAAGGTAAGGGAAGTGGAGTTAGCAGAGCGCATTATTAGTATGCTTCCTTCGTTGAATTAATTGCAAAACCGCCTTCCGGCACAACATATGTACTGGAGGCGGTTTTATTGCTGACGTATGGAGAAACCCAGATATACTATCATGAGTGTATGTTTAATGTTTCCCTACCCCCAAAAATTGAGAGAGCAATGAATGGCCCGCAGGACTAAAGAAGAGGCCGCTGCCACGCGCGACAGCATCTTGGATGCAGCTGAGAAATTGTTCGTTCAACAGGGCGTATCCCGAACGACGTTGCAGCATATCGCAACCGAAGCCGGCGTGACGCGCGGCGCGATCTATTGGCATTTTGACGACAAAGGCGCCTTGTTCAACGCGATGATGGAACGCGCCACGCTGCCGCTCGAGGCCGAACTGGAGGTGCTGGACCAGTCCGAATCGGCCGATCCGCTGGGCGACCTGCGCGACTACATGATGGCGGTGTTGCGCCGCACCGTCGAAGATCCGCAGGCGCGGCGCGTGTTCGAGATCTGCACCCTGAAGGTCGAATTCGTCGACGACGACGACATGAAGGCCGTGCGCCAGCGCCGCCAGGACAACCTGAGCAACTGGATGGCGCGCGCCGAGCGCCGCATCAAAATGGCCAAGGACAAGGGCCAGATCACCTGCAATGGCGACCCGGCCACGGCGGCACTGGCGATGTGGGCGATGATCGACGGCCTGATCCGCAACTGGATGTTCGATCCGGAACACTTCGACCTGCTGAAGATGGGACAGTGCGTGATCGATCCTTATATGGAAGGCTTGCGTCGGCGTCACAACCCCGTCGTCCCCGCGGAGGCGGGGACCCATGCTGAATAACAGGATTCAGTATGTCGGGATTCCCGCCAAGGGGGCCGCCGAGGCCGGGAACGACGTTCAAATAGTCGTGTTCTAATAAGAGCATGACTTCGAATTTGCCGCCCATCCGCGCCGGCCGCACCGCAGCGGCCGTCTGCCTCGCCGCCATGATCGCCCTGGCCGTCGCCATGGGCGTCGGCCGTTTCGCCTTTACCCCGCTGTTTCCGCTGATGGTGCGCGACGGCCTGCTCGACAGCCAGGCCGGCGCCTGGCTGGCCGCCGCCAACTACCTCGGCTACCTGATCGGCGCATTGAGCGCGGCGCGGGTCACGCTGCGGCCCGCGCTGCTGATGTCCTACGGCCTGGCCGCCACCGTGGTCATCACCGCCGCCGTCGGCTGGACCACGGCGCTGCCGATCTGGATCGCGCTGCGCTTCCTGGCCGGGGTGGCGAGCGCCTGGACCCTGGTCGCGACCGGCACCTGGGGCCTCGGCTGGCTGGCGGCGCTGGGCCGCCCCGGCCTGGCCGGCATCCTGTTTTCCGGCGTCGGGCTGGGCATTGCCGGGGCCGGGCTGTTTTGTCTGCTGCCGGCCGGGCCGGCACCATCTTCGCCCGGCATGTGGGTCGGCCTGGCCGGCCTTGCGGCGCTGGCTTCGCTGCTGCCGCTGGCTATCGGCTGGCGCCTGCCGGTGTACATGGCCGCCCAACATGGCGGGGGGCAGGGCGCGCGGCCCGCATCGGCTGCCGGATCGACCCCCGTGCCGCCGCCGCGTGGCACCGCCGGGCTGGTGGTCTGCTATACCCTGTTCGGCTTCGGCTACATCCTGCCCGCCACCTACCTGCCGGCGCTGGCCCGGCAACTGGTCGACGACCCGCAGGTGTTCGGCCTGGCCTGGCCGCTGTTCGGCAGCGCCGCCGCGATCTCGACGCTGCTGGTGGCCTGGCGCCTGGGCCGCGTCAACCGGCTGGCACTGTGGGCGGTATCGCATCTGCTGATGGCGCTCGGGGTGCTGCTGCCGATCGTCCGCGGCGACCTGACCGGCGTGGTGCTGGCCGCGCTGCTGGTCGGCGGCACCTTCATGGTGATCACGATGGTCGCCATGCAGGAGGCGCGGGCACGCGCCGAAACCCGCGCCACCGAAGTGCTGGGCCGCATGACCGCCGGCTTTGCCGCGGGCCAGCTGGCCGGGCCGCTGGTGAATGCGCTGATCGCGCACTTTGCGCCCGATGCTGCCACCGCACTGCATGTGGCGCTGGGCATGTCGGCGACCGGTTTGCTGGCAAGCAGTTATTATCTATGGCGAGAATATCATCATTGACCGAGGAAACTGCATGAGCACTCCACCCAAACCCGGCCAGCCCCAGGGCTTCGGCACGTCCGCCAACGAGCGCCTGCCGCTGCCCGCGCGCGATGCGATGAGCGCCGACCAGCAGGCCGCCGCGGACGCCATCGTCAACGGCCCGCGCAAGGCCATCTTCGGTCCCTTCGTGCCGCTGCTGCAGGTGCCTGGTCTGATGGGGCACATCGGCGATGTAGGGGCCGCGCTGCGCTTCAAGGGGGCGCTCGCGGACTCGGTGCGCGAACTCGTCATCTGCGTGGTGGCGCGCGAGGTCGGCAACCAGTTCGAATGGCAGACGCATGCGCCGCTGGCGGTCAGGGCCGGCGTGGCCCAGGAAGCGGTCGACGCGATCGGCGCCGGACGCCGGCCGCGCGGCCTGGCGCCCCACCTGGCCAGCGCCACCGATTTCGCCAGCGAACTGATGCTGCGTAACGGCGTCAGCGACGCGACCTACGCCGAAGCGCTGTCCCAGTTCGGCGAAGCGGGCACGGTGGAGCTGACGGCCCTGGTCGGCTACTTCACCATGATCTGCTGGGTCATGAACGTGGCGCGCACGCCGGGACCGGCGGGTTCGCCCGCGGCCGGCCTGGCCGGCTTCCCGCTGTAGTGCGCACTTGAGTGCGCGCTTGAGTCCGTCCTTGAAGAACGCGCTGCGTTCGGTCCTGCCCGTCGTCCTTGCCGGTGTGGCGCTGTGCGGCGGCGCCACTGCAGTGGCAGCCACCACCCCCGCCGGCTGCGACACCGCCCGCGGCGCCGCCAACGGTTTCGACCCCGGCCGCCTGTATGCGGCGCTGGCCGAATTCCAGTCCGGTTCCAGCAACCTGCACGGCATGGTGATCGAACGCCACGGCGCCAGCGTGGCGGAATGCTACCGCAGCGGCAAGGACAAGCCGGTGTTCTCGATGTTCAGCCACAAGGTCGATTTCGACGCCGCCACCCGCCACGACCTGCGTTCGGTCAGCAAATCGATCACCAGCCTGCTGTGGGGCATCGCGCTGGCGGAGCACAAGGTGGCACCGCCCGATGCGCGCGTACTCGACCTGCTGCCGGAGCTGGCCGATCTGAAGAAAGAAGGGCGCCAGGACATCACGGTCGGCCATCTGCTGGACATGACCAGCGGCCTGGAGTGGAACGAGTCGGGCGGCTATGGCATGCGCAATCCCGAGCTCGGCCTGTACTGGCGCGGCTCGCAGGCGCGCTATGTGCTCAAGCAGCCGATGGCCAGCCCGGCCGGACAGCGCTTCAACTACAACGGCGGCGGCACCGCGGTGCTGGCCGGGCTGCTGGAACAGGGCGTCGGCATGCCGCTGCCGGAGTATGCGCGGCAACGGCTGTTCGCGCCGCTCGGCATCACCGACTGGGAATGGCTGACCGATTTCCGCGGCCGTCCGCTGGCCTTCTCGGGCTTGCGCATGCGTCCGCAGGACCTGGCCCGGATCGGCCAGCTGATGCTGCAGCATGGACGCTGGAACGGCACGCAGATCGTGCCTGCCGCCTGGATCGACGCGGCGCTGCGGCCGCGCGTCGACACTGGCGATGGCCTTCAGTACGGCTATCAGTGGTGGCACGGCACAACCCGGGCGCTCGGCGCAGAGCAGGCCTGGACCGCGGCCTTCGGCAATGGCGGCCAGCGGCTGTTCGTGGTGCCGGGGCTGGATCTGGTGGTGGTGGTGACGGCGGGGATGTACAACGATGAGGCTGGGGCGATGCGGATCAACCGTTTGTTCCGGCAGATTGCGGGGGCGGTAGCGCGCTAGGATCCAATGATGACCTGTGACTTGGCGCCGTCGCCCCTGCGAAGGCAGGGGCCCAAGTTCATGGCGAACCGCAAAACTTGGGCCCCCGCCTTCGCGGGGGCGACGTTCATATGGCGCAGGCCGCCGTTATGGGCCCACCACGCCGCGATCAGCGCAGCTCTTCGATCATCTTCTTCAGCTTGACCGAATCCGCACAGAACGCGCGGATGCCTTCGGCCAGCTTCTCGGTCGCCATCGCATCCTCGTTCAGCAGGAAGCGGAAGGTCTTTTCGTCGATTGCGATCTTCTCGATGTCATCACCGGCGTCAGCGGTCAGCTTGCGCTCGACCGTGCCCTCGGTGTCGGCCAGCTTCTGCAGCAGGTCCGGCGAGATGGTCAGCAAGTCGCAGCCGGCCAGTTCCAGGATCTGCGACGTGTTGCGGAAGCTGGCGCCCATGACTTCGGTGTCGAAGCCGAACTTGCGGTAGTACTGATAGATGCGCTTGACCGACTGCACGCCCGGATCGTCGGCGCCCTGGTAGTCGGTGCCGGTCGATTTCTTGTACCAGTCGAAGATGCGACCGACGAACGGCGAGATCAGCTTGACGCCGGCTTCGGCGCAGGCCACCGCCTGCACCAGCGAGAACAGCAGCGTCAGGTTGCAGTGGATGCCGTCCTTTTCCAGGATCTCGGCGGCGCGGATGCCTTCCCAGGTCGAAGCGATCTTGATCAACACGCGCTCGCGCTGGACGCCGGCGGCTTCGTACAGCGCGATCAGTTCGCGGCCCTTGGCCACGGTCGCTTCGGTGTCGAAGGAGAGGGCGGCATCGATCTCGGTCGAGACGCGGCCCGGCACGAATTTCAGGATCTCGGTGCCGAAGGCGATCAGCAGATGGTCGACGATGTCCTCGACCGAGGCGCCGTTGGATTCGCTCACGGCCTTTTCCAGCAGCGGACGGTATTCCGGCTTCTGCACCGCCTTCAGGATCAGCGACGGGTTGGTGGTCGCGTCCTGCGGCGCATAGGCCTTGATCGATTGGAAGTCGCCGGTGTCGGCCACCACAGTGGTGAACTGCTTGAGTTGTTCGAGTTGGTTCATGGCGCGTCAACAAGTCATTAGTGAGTAAGTAACTACCGGATTGTACCGCTGCGGGCCGCTCAATTGAAAAATGTGATCGTGCGGCCGAACAGGGGCGGGGCGCGGCAGTCAAAGGCGGAAGGAGGACGCTCACCATGCCAGCCAGCGCGCAGTTGAATGGATTCATCCGCAACATGCCGCCGGTCGACCTCGAAGTCGACCTGGTCGACATTCCCGTCAAGGGCCGGCTGCCGCCGCAGCTGGACGGCACGCTGTTGCGCATCGGCCCGAATCCGCTGTTTCCCGCCGCGGGCGAGCACTGGTTCGCCGGCGACGGCATGGTGCATGTCTTCCATGTCGCCGGCGGCAGGGTGCGCTACCAGAACCGCTGGGTGCGCACCGGGCGCTGGCTGGCCGAGCGCGAAGCCGGCCGCGCGCTGCGCGGCGGCCTGGATGACGCCGATGCCGGCGACGGCCTGGCCAATACCAACATCGTGCGCCACGGCGGGCGTCTGCTGGCGCTGGAAGAGGCGCATTTGCCGGTTGCGCTGCGGCTGGATGGGCTGGCGACGCTGGGCAGCGTGGATTTCGACGGTGGCCGGGCCGGCCCGGTTGCGGGCCCCTTCACGGCGCATCCGAAGATCGACCCCGTCACCGGCCAGCTGCTGTTCTTCGGCTACGGCACGCCCGACTGGCTGGGGGCCGGCATGCGCTTCGGCGTGCTCGATGCCGCCGGCCGGGTCGAGCGTTTCGATGCTTTCGAGGCGCCCTACGCCAGCATGGTGCACGACTTCGCCGCCACCGCCAACCACGTGATCTTCCCGGTGCAGCCGCTGACGGCCAGCCGCGCCCGCATGCGCGCCGGCGGCCCGGCCTTTGCCTGGGAAGCGGAACGCGCCTGCGCGCTCGGCGTGCTGCGCCGCGACGCGCCGGTCGGCAGCATCGCCTGGTGGTCGCTGCCGGCCTGTTTTGCCTACCACGTGATGAATGCCTGGGAAGACGGCCGCTGCATCCGCATCGACGTCATGCAGGCCAACGCGCCGGCGCTGTTCCCGCTGCCGGACGGCTCGCCGGTGCCGGATGCCGGCGGCTCGCGCCTGAGCCGCTGGACCCTCGATCTCGACGACCGCCGCCACGAGGCACGTTCGGAATTGCTGTGCGAGGTGCGCGGCGACTTCCCTCGCATCGACGAACGCCGCAGCGGGCTGGCGTACCGGCATGGCTGGTTCGTGGGGCATACACCCGGTGGCCAGGCCGGCGATGCTGCGCCGTTCAGCCGCATCGTGCACATCGACCACGCGCGGCCTTTCGCGCCCGACGTGTATGCGCTGGCTGAGGGCGATGCCTGCTCGGAAGCGGTGTTCGTGCCGCGCACGCCCGATGCGGCAGAGGGCGACGGCTGGCTGCTGGCCGTGGCTTATCGCGGCGCGACCGGCAGGAGCGATTTACTGGTGTTCGATGCCGGCGATGTCGGCACCGGGCCGCTGGCCACGGCCAGCCTGCCGCTGCGCGTGCCGAACGGTTTTCATGGCAACTGGGTGCCGTCTTCGCTTGGTGCCTGATCGAAGAAGCGCATCCCGGCGTAGGGTTTGGCGCGGCATGCGGCCAGCCGGCTTTCAAGGTTGCCGACGTGGGCTTCGAGCTGGTGGCCGTCCGGATCGAGGAAGTAGAAGGAATCGCCTTCGCTCTTGTTCTTGCGCCAGTCGATGACGCCCTCGGCCAGCAGGCGCGCGCGGAAGGCGTCGAAGTCCTGCTGGGCAATCGAGAACGCGTAGTGGGTGTAATCCGCCTGCGGCTCGACCGCGGCGCGTGCCGGGTCGAGCGACAGGCAGATCCACAGCTGGCCCAGCGACACGTAAGCGCCGCCATCCCAGACGGCGTGCGGTTTGCAGCCCAGCAGCCCGGTATAGAACGCAAAGCTGCGTTCCACATCGGTGACGGCCAGGGTGAGGTGATTCAATCCGCTCAGCATGGCCGCCTCCTTCGGTGCAATCAGCAGTCAGTGGCGTCGACAAAGGCCGCGATCATCGCTTCCAGGCCGGCCTTGTCTTCGTCGGAAAAACGGTCCAGCTTCGGGCTGTCGATGTCGAACACGCCGACCAGTTTGCCGTCCTTGATCACCGGCAGCACGATTTCCGAATTCGAGGCCGAATCGCAGGCGATGTGGCCCGGGAAGGCGTGCACGTCCGCTACCACCACGGTTTCGCGCTTGACGGCGGTGGTGCCGCAGACGCCGCGGCCGAAGGGAATGCGGGCGCAGGCCGGCTTGCCTTGGAAGGGGCCGACCAGCAGGTCCTGGCCTTCGCCTTTCTTGCTCGGCACGGTGAGATAAAAGCCGGCCCAGTTCAGGTCGGCCAGGGTGTCGTAGACCAGGGCCGAGAATTGCGCGGCGTTGGCGGTCAGGTCGCGCTCGCCTTCGAGGACGCTGATGACCTGGCGTACCAGCAGGGCGTAGTCGGGGCGGGTGCTGCGTTCGGGATTGATGTGCATGGCGTGCTGATAGCTGTCGTGATCGAAACAACTATTTTACGGCAGGGCCGGGATCGGCGCTGGCCGGGATTTCGTCAGGTGGTTCTCGTGTTGACTTAGAATGCGGTATCGAACGACCAGCATGTAAAACAATAGGATCAGCATGAAAATCGAGAAGTTCCGTCTGGAGAACGTCGGACCATTCAGTTCGCTGTCGGTTTCGCTCGCGCCCAATGTCACGGTACTGATCGGGAATAACGGTGCCGGGAAGACTACGGTGCTGCAGGCACTGGCTACCTCTCTGAGCTGGTTCGTTGGGCGCTTTCGCAGCGAGAAAGGCAGCGGGAGCCCGATTGACGAAGAACAGATTTTCAATGGTGCAAATTCGGCTGCCATTGCGGTGGAAGTCCGGGATCAGGACAACATTTATGAATGGAGTGTGGCCAAGGTGCGCGCCGGTCGCAAGGGGGCGCACACATCGCAATTGAATAATGCGAGCCGGCTCGCTGACGTGTATCGCACGGCATTGTCCACGGATGAACAGACCAGTGTACCGCTTATCGCTTTTTATCCCGTCGAGCGTGTCGTGCTGGATATTCCACTGAAGATCAGCGAAAAACATAGTTTTCAACAACTGGATGGTTACGATAACTCGCTCAACCAGGGTGTCGATTTCCGTCGATTTTTCGAATGGTTCCGGGAGCGTGAAGATGCGGAAAATGAAAACAGTATTCCCAAAGACATATTGAATGAGATAGAGGAAAAATTTGGGGAAGCGATGTGGGAACTGCTGGAAGCACGGGGGATTTCAGCGAAGGACCGGCAACTCACCGCCGTGCGCACAGCCATTGCCAATTTCATGCCCGGCTTCAGCAACCTGAAAGTACGCAGAAAACCCAAGCTGCACATGTCAATCGACAAAGGCCTGCAAACCCTGAACGTCTCCCAACTGTCCCAGGGCGAAAAATCCCTGATGGCGCTGGTCGGCGACATTGCGCGCCGGCTGGCGATGATGAATCCCGGGCTCACGAACCCGCTGCACGGCGAAGGCGTGGTGTTGATCGACGAAGTCGACATGCACCTGCATCCGCGGTGGGCACGCGACATCATCCAGCGCTTGACGGTGACCTTTCCCAATTGCCAGTTCATACTGACTACGTATTCGCCGCTGGTCATCAGCGACTGCAAGGACGTGCTGGTCTACGCACTGGAAGATGGACACTTGACGGCGGTGCCGCCGCTGTACGGCCAGGATGTGAATACGGTCCTGCTGGACGTGATGGATACGCACATACGCAATGCCGTGGTGGCAAAGCACTTGAACGATCTTCTCGACCTCATCCATGACCGCCATTTGGATCAGGCGAAAGAATTGATCAGCGAATTGGAAAAAGATCTACATGCTCAGAATCTCGAGCTTGCAAAGGCCAGGCTATTGTTGCGCAAGGAGGAAATGCGGCTTGCGAAGAATCCTTAAAGGCGCGGAACCCCAAGGCCTGACGGATTGGAAGCGCACCCATCCGCATGGCACCTACACCGATCTTTCCTCCAAGGAGCGTCAGGCAATACGACAGGCGTGCGCATTGGAGATCACTGCGACAACGCGCATGGCTCGCAAGCTCTGCCCTTGACGCCTTTCGTGCCGGAATGCGAGTCCCAACTCCGGTACAAGATCAGTGGCCGCGTCGAAGGCTTGACCGACAGGGCAAGGGAAACAATCCGTGTGCTCAACCTGGGCGATACGGAATTGGCCAACAAGGCGTTGATCGAAAAGCGCAAACGCTTGTGCGATGCCTTATTGTGGACAAACGGTGTCGATCCTGAAGAAGGGCTGGAAGATGAGGAACTTGTCCGCATGTTGATCGGCGATCTATTGCAGCCTAAAGATCAACGCCTCGAAGCGTTCGCGCCCGTGCTGGTCAACATCATGCACGGGCGGCTGGATCGATGATCAACCAATAAACGAATCAAACTGCATGTCAAACTCCTGCAACGCCTTCTGCGCATTCTGCATCTTCTTGCGGAACTCCGGCCCGCGCTGCAGCGCCAGTCCCACCGCCAGCACGTCGATCACCACCAGGTAAGCCAACCGCGCCGAAATCGGCGTGTACGGATCGGTGGCGAACACCAAATCGATCGGAATCAGCACGCTGGCCATCTCGGCCAGCGCCGTGCCCGATGGCGCCAGCACGATCACGTCGGCGCCGCCACGGCGCGCCAGCTTGGCCGAGCGCACCAGCGCCGGGTTGTTGCCGCGCTGGGAAATCACCACCAGTGCGTCGCCTTCGCGCAGCAGGGCGGCGGCGATGGCGTGGATGGCCGGGTCGGTGTAGGACACGGTCGGCACGCCCGAGCGGAAGAATTTGTGCTGGGCGTCGGCGGCGACGAAGCCGGACGAGCCCTGGCCGTAGAACTCGATCTTCTTGGCGCGCGACAGGATGTCGAGGGCCTTCTGGATCAGTTCCGGTTTCAGGTTGTTGCGCAGGTCGAGCAGGGTGTTGATCGAGCGGCTGCAGATCTTATTTACCAGGTCGGCCGCGAGGTCGTCCTGCGCCGGCTGTTCGCTGGTGCCGGGCAGGGCCAGTGCCAGGCCTTGCGCCAGCTTGAGCTTGAACTCGTGCCAGCCTTCGTAGCCGAGCGTGCGGCAAAAGCGCACCACGGTCGGCTCGGACACTTGCGCGTTCTTGGCGAGCGCGGTGATGTTCTGGCTGACCGTGGTGCTGGGCGCGGCCAGCACCGCCAGCGCGACCTTGCGCTCGGACTTGGACAGCGTGTCGAGCTGGGTGCGGATCGAATCGAGCAGCAAGCTTAAAACTCCTTAGTCTTCCGGCAGCGCTTCTTCGCGCCACTGCAGGCCGTCGCGGCCGATCAGCGCGGACGATGCGGCCGGGCCCCAGGTGCCGGACGAGTAGGGCGCCGGCGAGGTGTCGTCCTGCTCCCAGTGGTGCAGGATCGGTTCGACCCAGTCCCAGGCCGCTTCCAGCTCGTCGCCGCGCATGAACAGGGTCAGCTGGCCGCGCAGAACATCCAGCAGCAGCCGCTCGTAGGCTTCCATGCGCGGCGCCTTGAACTGTTCGCGGAAATCGAGTTCGAGCTCGGCCTGTTTCAGGCGCATCGAATCGCCCGGGGTCTTGGCCATCAGGTTCAGCGACAGGCCTTCGTCCGGCTGCAGGCGGATCACCAGGCTGTTGGGCTGGAAGCTGGAGGTCGGCTGGTTGAAGATCGAATGCGGGATCTGTTTGAAGCGCACCACAATCTCGGCCAGGCGGTCGGCCATGCGCTTGCCGGTGCGCAGGTAGAAGGGCACGCCGGCCCAGCGCCAGGTATCGATCTCGGCTTTCATGGCGACGAAGGTCTCGGTGCGCGAATGTTTCGGGGCGTCCGGTTCGTCGCGGTAGCCCGGCACCGGCTGGCCGTCGACGTAGCCGCTGCGGTACTGGCCGCGGATGATGTTCTGCGACAGCGTGGTCGGCGTGAAGCGTTTAAGCGAGCGCAGCACCTGCAGCTTGGCGTCGCGCACGGCGTCCGGCGCGATCGAGGCCGGCGGTTCCATGGCGACGATGCACAGCAGCTGCAGCAGGTGGTTCTGCAGCATGTCGCGCAGGGCGCCCGAGTTGTCATAATAGCCGAGGCGGTTGCCGACACCGATCTTTTCGGCGATGGTGATCTGCACGTCCGAAATCCACTCGCGGCGCCACAGCGGCTCGAAGAGGACGTTACCGAAGCGCAGGGCCAGCAGGTTCTGCACGGTTTCCTTGCCGAGGTAGTGGTCGATCCGGTAGATCTGCGATTCGGCGAAGACCTTGCCGACGTCGAGGTTGATCTGCTTGGCCGAA
>Ga0265797_10008306_pt1 | contig 13869 bp, 10 predicted proteins | sample P2T30metagenome_FD_192433 | JGI IMG/M metagenome (GOLD analysis project Ga0265797, IMG submission 192433) | Plant litter microbial communities from East Loma Ridge, Irvine, California - P2 T30 | ecosystem: Environmental > Terrestrial > Plant litter > Unclassified | place: USA: California... | reverse complement strand
CACCAGGGTTCGTTCTCTCTGCGTGGAAGAAAACATTGGGATCTGTCGTTAACACCACGAAAAAGGCTTCGAAATTAAACAATGAGGCGAACCCGGTTCAGACTCCGAAAACAACATCAAGGCTCCAGCAGACTCGCTAGAGGTCAAGCACTTTGGTAATATGTCACTTCCAGCAATAGAGTTGTTCTGGAAGGGTGTGAGGCAACCCCAACACTAACCCTTAGCTTGTACGTGATGAGCAGGACGAAGATGATGATGATGATGTGTGTGACCGTATCAACTATATGGCAGTAGAAGCCGTTACAGCTTGCGAGCAGGTCTGACCAGAGACAAACATGTTCGTACACTGTTGGCAGTCAGTAGCGAATCTTCAGCAGCAAATCACAACAAACAGAGAGGTAGGCACCGCACTACGTACCTACCATTGTAAGCGAGCCACGCATTTCCCACGACTTCATAAGACTTCCCAAGCCATCACTATACAATACGACAAACCCGAGATTGCGGTTGACATGCACATGATGTCCAGGCGAAATGTCACATTTTACCCGGATTCGCGTGCAGGAAAGTAGCCGACCCCAGGCGGAGAAGAAGTGGAGCCGATGTGGGAGAGCTTGGGCCTTGAACCGGGGTCCCGTTGAAAGTGGCGGGCAAGGTTTTTGATGTCAGCTGCTTGCGCGAGCTACAGAAGCTTGAGCTTGCCGGAGTCCGACGAAAGAACATGTGATCGAAGGGATGGGAAAGTGGTATTGTAAGTAAGATGCTGATGATGATTAAGCATAGTCTATGGAAGTGTATTCCAACCAAACGGACGACAGTCAATCAATCCCTCCCTTGCGCCAGCCTCTTTCAATGACCTTAGCGACAGGATAAATGAGGTGTAGCATTAGCGCTACGTCACGGCACAGCAATAATGGAAGCTCCCGTACCTGACGATCTCACATCGGCCAGAAAGAGGGGGTCAGTCAATGCTCATTGCGTGGGCCGGTAAGGTATTGCAGTTCTTCCGGTCAGTCAATGAGCGGAAAGTCATGTGAAGGTCACGGGAAGAATCCTTCTCACCTCGTCCCAAGGTTAAGTGAAGGCACATCAGCCTGCAAGCTCCCGACTTAAAGCTGGTCACCGCCCACCCTTGCGTCTTTGCCTTTGCCGTTTGCCTTTGTGTCACCAGTCCGCAGTGCTGATCACCCAAACACCTGGTGCGAGTCAACAGTACAACCACACACCAACAACATCCAGACTGCCAAACACCGACACAATGCTCGCCCGCCTCTTCACCCTCGCGGCCCTGCCGCTCCTCGCCTTCGCCCAGTCCAATGGCACTTCTTCCATGGACGAGAACGGCAAGTACGAGATCTCTAGTGAGGGAATCCGCGCACACTTCATCGCCTACGGCGCCTCGATCAGCAACCTCTTCATCGAGGACATCCACGGTGTAGAGCGCGACATTGTCCTCGGCTTCGACAATGCCAGCTACTACGAGGTCGACAAGCAGCACCCTCACTTGGGCGGTGTCCCCGGCCGCTATGCCAACAGGATCATGAACTCCACATTCGAGATTGACGGCGAGGTCTTCGAGATCGACGCCAACGAGCACGGTGGACTGAACACTCTGCACGGTGGTTGTAAGCTCCTCCCTTTCACCCTGACCAATGTTGCTTCACAAGACTAACAACAAGCACAACAGCCAACGGCTGGGACTGGCGCAACTGGACAGTCGTCTCCCACACCGACGACAGCATCACCTTCTCCCTCGAGGACGACGACGGCGAGATGGGCTTCCCGGGCAAAGTCATCTCCTACGTAACCTACACCCTCACCCCCTACAACTGGCACATCTCCATGACCGCCTTTTCGCTCACCAAGAAAACCCCCATCATGCTCTCCTCGCACACCTACTGGAACCTCGACGGCTTCCAAAACCCCGACACCCCGCTCGCCCTCAACCACACCCTGCACATGCCCTACTCGGGCCAGCGCATCGCCACCGACGGCATCCTGATCCCCAACGGCACCGTCCTGCCCAACCAAAAACACAGCATCAACGACTTCTGGTCCGCCCCCAAGCAAGTCGGCGCCAACTTCACCTCCCCGGACATGCTCGGCAACTGCGGCACGAACTGCACCGGCTACGACACCTGCTACATCGTCAACCGCGCCCAAAACGGCCCCTACGACTGGCGCGCCGCCCCCGTCGCCACCCTCTCGAGCGCCTGGTCGGGCATCCAGATCGACATCTTCAGCGAGCAGGAGGCTTTCCAGATCTACTCGTGCGCCGGCCAGAACGGCACTCTGACGCTCAAGGAGACGCAAGGGCTGCACAACGTCACCGACCGCCCGCGCACGGTGCAGCAGAACGGGTGCATTGTCATGGAGGTCGAGGATTGGATCGATGCCATCAACCAGCCTGAGTGGCAGCGCGAGAAGCGTAATATCTTCGGGCCCGGTGATGCACCGTATGTGCTTGAGGCGACTTATAGCTTTTCGCTGAACAGGCCTGCTAAGAATGAGACTTGTGGGCCTAAGGGATACTAGGTGCTGGGATTGATTGATCAGGCTGGCTTGGGTCGAGTGCTGATGCGTTGTTGGAAGCATTGGACCATACCATAGTCACACGTGTATCCATGGGAGACTTTGTCTGTCGAGACCAGCACGTTTCGTCTTGGGAGCCACCTTTGGATCAGCCAGTAGACTTGATGATTAGTAATGGAATTCTATCGTAATGTTTGCAATTTGTTGTGCAGAGCCACAAAGTCCATCATTTAGGTACTGGATAGACAGACAGGCAGGCAGCCATAAGTCGTAAGTCGGAGCATCAGACGCCCATTATTGTCGAATATTTGATAAGACCATTTCAGGCCCATCGAAAGCCAGAGGTCGGGTGTCCATCCTTGCAAGCCACAACTTCCTTCAGACTGATACCTAGATGTACAGTACATGTATGCTTCAACCTCCGTTTGACACATGCCATGCCGTGAAATTACATGGATCACGACCAGTCAAGCCGCACACATGAGGGCAAGTAGGTACCTAAAGCAGAACCACTGCACCCGAGCACGCAGCCATGAACATGAAAACCGTCGAACATCCACCTCATCTCATCACATCTCATCATTTCAATCAAATCAATCAAGATACATCCCATCCTTGAAATTCCTCAGATTCTGCAAAAACCCATACCCGCCCTCGCCCGCGCCCGCACCCTTCGACTCCAAATCCCCATACCTCATGGTATCCACCGCCCGCTCCGGCTGCTTCTTCCCCCTCCCACCAACACCACCACCACCACCCCTCCGCCTCTCCTCCTCCTCCTCCACAATCCTCCCCAACCCCTCCACAGCCCTACCCCTAGCCTTCTCCTCCGCCGTCCCCCTCCATACCTCCGCCAACACCCTCAACTCCTCCACCCGCTCCGCCGCGCTCTCCAACCCCGCCACGTCGCCGGAGAGTAGCAAAGTGGAAATTTCACTCCGCAGGGCTTCGGTGTGTTCTTTTGCTTTCGCTTCGCGCGTGCGGGTTTCTTCCGTGGCTTCGGGCCCGGAGATGGAGATGAAGCTGCCTGCGGAGACTTCGGAAGGCGCGATGGGCCAGGCGGTTGCGGCGCCGAAGGTTTGGATTACACTGTTGAGGCGGGCGCGGAGGGTGGAGAGGGTGCGGAGGGAGTGGAGGTATGAGGGTTCTGGTGTGGTGGTGGTGGAGTCTGTTGACTGCTGCTGAGTGTTGTCACTCGCTTGTTGTTTGGGAGCTAGCAATTCCACGTCTTTCTTCAGGTTGTTTTCGAGGGCGTCTGTCAGGCCTGTTGTTTCGCCGCGGAGGACTTCGACTTCGTAGGCGAGGCGGGCGCCGCTGCGGATTATTTCGTCGGTGAGCTGGGTGAGGGAGTTGGAGAGGCGGTTGGTTTGGGCGTTTAGTTGGGAGAGTAGGGCTTGGGTTTGGATTGAGAGTTCGGGCAGGGCGACTGCATTGCTGCTGCTGTTGGTGGGTCGGGTGTTGGAGAGGGAGAGCGAGGGTAGGGTGGTGTTTAGGTAGGTTGCTGGGTCGAAGTCGGGCTGCAGGAAGGGCTGAACTAGTTGATCGGAGGTGTGGGATGATTTGGGCTTGGTCGTGGGTATCGCCATGGTTGAGGGCAGTATTGCAGACAGACAGCTGGAGGTGTCCGAGTGTGACATGTGATCGTTGCCTGGCGCGCGTGTATAAGGTATAAGGATCTCGACGCTAAAAGATCAGGCACTCGTTGATTGGCTCGTCGCGATCTAACCCCGCAATATTCCATCGTGAAAGCATGTCGTTGCCTTGGATCAACATTGAGGGTGATGCTCTTTCCTTCTCGGATGACTCTGCTTTGGCTGCCTGGAGGAGGCGACATGAACGGAGGCGTACTGTAGGTCAAACATGTAAGGTACAGTATGGGGGACCAATACCTACAGTAGGTATCTGCCTGCAAAACTCCACCCTGCTTCTTCCTCCACCACGACCCGCAGCACGACACGCCTCTTCTACCTGCGACACGCCTTCTGCGCCTCACTCGCTCTCTCTTCTCCTCTTCACCTCACTCGCATCCAACTCTTCCCTACACTTCCTGGACCACTGAGGCTCATCCCTCTCCACAGTCTTTGCCTGGCGCGGGAAGTCACATGCCAATCCCGTTTGCACTCACTGCACTTTTCCCGTCCACTGCTTTGACCTTCACATGTCACCGCCGTCCGCTATTGACGACACTTGACTTCTTGCTCCCACTCACCCTTGGACACAGAACATTCCGTTTTCTTGCTGAAGATTGCTACTGCTAGACAGTCCACCACCAACGCTCGCTGTTTATCGCACAGCAATCTCTCTCTCTCTCTCTCTTAGCCTCATCATGCCCCGAAGGCAGTTCATCGCCGACCTGCAAAAGGCGCTCAGTGGCGTACGACCTCCTGGAGTCCAAAATATCAAAGCCGGTGAAGATGACGGCCAGTTCGAATTCGACTTTGTCGCCTCGCAAGGCACATCACACACCATCAGCATCACGGCAATGATCCCTGACGTCTCAGATTACCCAAAATCCCACGAATACATGATCTTTTGCGGCGACAACACGCCAAGTGATGTTGCTCAGGCTCTCCAAAACATTCGTAGCACTACCCGCAAGACAGTATTTGAGCTAATCGACCTGGTCTCTGCATGCCTCACTGCTCTTACTCTACCATCCGAGGACTCTGACGGCGATCATATTATGGGCGACTCGCAGCAAGATCTGTTCGATGAGAGTGAGGAAGAGGATGCAGACGACGTGTACGGCGAGGACGACGAGGCTTTCAACTACGGCGATCAAGTACAAGTCCGTCCGGCGGCAACTGCCAATCTGACCGCGACATCGCAAAATGATGCCAGCAGAAAGTCCGACAAGTCTTTCAGGGATCGCATACGCTCTGATCTTTGCGCCGCAAAAGCTGCTGGTTTCAAAGTCGGACATCTGGGTAGCTTGATGAATGGTTGCAGCTCTTTCGTCACACTGTCGATCCGCATGTCGAAACTCAACCTCTCTGAAGAAGCGATGCAGGCGTGGAAAGTCGATCCGTCGGAGTATCTCATCTTATTGATTCAGTACCCAAACGGTTACAAGACCGGTGAACAGCTACAGGCGTATGATGGTCTCCGCCTGACGCCAAACATCGGAATGCAGGTCTTTGCGGGGAAAAGGTACAAGCCGACGCTGCAAGAAGCAATCAACGCCTTCACCAAAGCCAGACGTGAGCGGACCAGTACATCAGGTGGCAACAAAAAAGATGAGGATGGCGCTGCTGAGGAGAGCTCGATACAAAACACCTTTATCTCGAAGTCGCTTTCCATGCTGCTCGAGAAGAACCTCATTCCCATCTTGCGGTTTCGTAGTCAGGGAATGGACTGGACCGGCGCAGAAGCTTGGTTCAATCATATACAACGTGCGAGCTCATCCGACGATGCAAATGCAATTCCAGCAAAGTACTTCGGACCCGAAGTCGTCAACGAATCGCATCCGGAAATCTTGCGAGCCGATCACTACCACCAGAGGAAGCAATTCCAACACTCTTTTCCACTGCTCGCCATGCAATTCGCCCTTCGTCACTTCGTCCGCTGCACGGAATTTTGTCTTATTTGCCACGACAAGCTGGATCACGAGCTCGAAGCCATCAAGCCTTACGTCTGTGAGCGCCCACTCTGCTTGTTCCAGTACATGTCTCTAGGATTCGGACCAAGCATCGAACACGAAATCATTTCTCAGCCTTACGTGGTGGACTTGCTCATCTCCTTCTGCTACAGTAGCGCTAGAGCCAAGAAACTCAAGGATTTTCCAGATGGCTTGAATCTCATGGTTCCGCCTTCAACATACCAACAGGATAGACAAACACACAGCGAGCACCACAACGCCCAGAAAGACTCGCAGCCCCAGCCTGAACTTTACGAGATAGGTTTTGATAGTGGCAAGAGCGAAGTGCACTTCTTCAACGAGCCTCCTGGATGGCCCCCTGGATGCTGTCCCATCAACCGTGGCCAGTGGATCGTCGTGCGCGGCAGGAAATGCTCTCTTGGAGAGAACATTGAGGAAGTTCACTGTCGCGTGAGTGACCCGAGCCTCTACCCTACTGTCCGCGTTGATGAGGCTGTTGTCATCTCACTAAAGCCAGTAAATACATATGATACTGGCACACACCTGGCTGGCAGAACAACTGCACCTCCTCCAACTCCAGCGTCGACACCAAAGTGGGTTCCCGCTACTCTTACAAAATACTCCCAAGAGTTCTCACTGCTCAACAACGACGAAAAGTGCGACGCGATCTGCAGGCTGCTGGACACGCTCCCGAGTGTCAAAGAGATGCGCGACTATCTCTCCCAGAACCACCCAGCCGAACTCAGAAACTGGGTGGAGCGTCTTCCTCGCGACACGACTAGTCTCCTCCGCTGGATCATCGCGAGTAATCGTTCCTGCATCATGCAAGTAGACCATCAGGAGACCGGTAAGGCCAACAGCCACAAGGAAGAGCGTTTGCATGGAGTGAAAGGATTCATCCAATTCCGTTTCGCCATGGGTGCCCCGGACAAAGAGTCGCGCTTCCTATCGGAGGTGCGAAAGACCACAGAGCGCCTCAGCCTTCAGCACTCTACCATCTTTGCTTGGCACGGCTCTCCCTTGCACAACTGGCACGGGATCATCCGAGAAGGGCTGCACTTCAAGAGCATCGACCACGGCCGAGCATACGGCCACGGCGTGTATCACGCAAAGGATGCGACTACATCAGTTGGCTATGCTGGAATGGGCTACGGGTCGTCATCGGGAGGCTGGCCGAGGAGCATGCTCTGTGTCTCTTCAGCTCTCGCTTTGAACGAGATTGTGAACGCACCCGGGGAGTTTGTCAGCAAGGATCCTTACTACGTCGTCGCCCAGCTTGACTGGATTCAAACACGCTACTTGCTTGTTCAATGCTCGCCAACGGAAGAGAGTGGTATCGCCAAGCCTGTGTTCGAGACTCCGCCGCAGTTAGTGCACCCGCAGGATCCAAAGCACACGCCAAAGGGACCAACCCGTGAACCTATCGTCATTCCAGCTTCAGCCATCAAATCGGGTCGCGTCAACGATTCAAAGGTAGCCGACAAGAGGAGATCCACTTCGGCGCTTTCCAGTGGTGTGAGCAAAAGGTTCAAAGACGCCCAGGGAGATTCTATCGCCACGGCTATCAACCTGGATAACGATGACGCCTCGGGCGACGATTCTTCAATTGATGATACTTCGAGTGTTGTCACCGATGTTGAGGATCTCGAACTTCTTCGTCCAGAGCCAGAGCCAGTCCCTGACATCGTCATCAGCCTCAACAAATCCAATGCTGCACTCAAGAGCAGCAGCGAGCCCACCACCGACTTCGTCCCAGGCACGCTGAACTTCGACATCCTCCCTGTCATGCCAACACCGACCTACGCCACATCAGCCACCACCAAACGCCTCCTCTCTGAGCTCAAAACTCTTGCCAAAGTCCAATCTTCCACCAGCCCAGCCAGCCTGGGCTGGTCGATCGACACAGAGAAGATCGAAAACGTCTACCAATGGATCGTAGAACTCCACTCCTTCCACACCTTCTCCATCAAAAACGCCCCCCTCCCCCTCGCCACCGACATGAAAGCAGCCAACACAACCAGCATCATCCTCGAAATCCGCTTCGGGCCCGACTTCCCCTTCTCCCCGCCCTACATCCGCGTCATCGGCCCTCGCTTCCTGCCCTTCACCCAGGGCGGCGGCGGCCATATCGTCATCGGCGGCGCCATGTGCATGGAGCTGCTGACCAACACCGGCTGGAGCAGCGTCCTGAGCATGGAGAGCGTCCTCATGCAGGTCCGCATGGCCATCGCCAGCGAGCCTTTCGCCAGGCTGGAGGGCATTGGCAAGACTGCTGCCGTTGCTAGCAGCAGGTACGGCGCTGCCGAGGCTGCTGATGGGTACTTGAGGGCTTGCGCCAGTCATGGCTGGCAAGTCCCGCCGGGTTTCAAAGAGGTTGCGTATGGGGTTGGCATGTCTGGTGATGGTGGTGGTGGTGGTGGTGGTGGTGGCCACATGGGCGCTGGGGCGGAGGCTTAGAGTGCTTTGGCTGCGGGAGCTGGTTTGAAGAAGGCCTTTTATGGTCGCGGCTGAGGTGGTTTTTTCTTTTCCTTTTTTGTTTTTCTTCTCCTTTCATTTTGACTCCACGCATTACTGGGACTCACGGGGAAGTCCATAAGAAGGGACAGTCCCATCATCATCATCGGAAGGTTCAAGGAAGGGCTCGAAAAAACTTGCATTGTATACCCTTTGTTTTTTGCAGCATTAGATTATGATTATGATTATGACGGATGGAAAAGGCCGCCCCGGCTTTAGGACTTCTAGTCTAGAATGAGGAATGGGAATGGAGATTTTGAAGAAGGTGAAATGAAATGAGAAGGTGTTTCGTACTGGAGGTCTATGAATGGCTACTCGATTTTGCTAGGTTTTTCACACTGTTACGAATCTCGTAGGTATGTTGTTCATAGATCAGAGCTCGTGGATGATAGTCAATGCTAAGCTGACAGTTTACAGGATATTGAAGTCATGAAATCTTCCTTTTCTCTTTTGCCGCCCCAGTAACTAAGACCGCCCACATGCATTCACCGATAGCTTATCCCATACAACACCATAATCCCCCATGAATCATCACTACAACAACACAACAAGATCAGCTCTCAAACCTATACTCCCCACCCCTCCTCGCCTGTTGCCCATGAACAACCTCCCTCCCACTCCCAGCCTCGCTCTTCCCATCCTCCCCACCACCATGAGGAGGAACATGCCCCTTCTCAACCTCCTGCTCAACAACAGTCACAACCCGAATCCCATGCTGATGATGCTGCGACTCCTCATCCCGCCTTTCCCGCCTATCCCGCCCCTCAGCCCTCCCACGTCCGCGCTCGCGCTCGACGATTTCAATCTCCTCAGCACTATCGCCACCACCGCCACTGCCGTTGTAATCCCCGCGCCCGCGCCCGCCCCCTCGCCCCCACAACATCCCCGGCTCGCAGCGCACAGTCGTCTTGTGCGAGTTGGCGTCGCGGCCGGGTCCGCGGCCTAGAGCTTCGATGGAGAAGGGTTTGTCGGTTGTGGTGGTGCCTTGCTTACCGCTGCCGGAAGAGCCGCCGCTGGAACCGCAGTAGGGCGAAGTGGTGGTGGAGGAGGAAGACGCAACCTCGTCCCCGTGACCGTGCTTTCTCTCTTTCCCTCCCCATATCCATCCCCATCTCGACCTTGAACTCCGCACCCTCCTCCCTTCTCCGCTTCCACCACCGCCAACGCCATCTTGATGCCCCCGCTCCCGCTCATGACTATGCCCCGACCCCCTAAGATAACTACTATTGAACGCCCGTGGAAAGTACCTCGAAACCATAGCCTTCAGCGTCGGCAAGCAACTACACAGAATCCCGATGTTCACTTCCAGCGACGACCAGATGGCCGCGAGCGGGTTGTGCCAGGAGATGTCCGAATTGTGCAGGAAGACCAGCAGGGATTGCAGGCGCAGGATCGAGATGATGCAGGTGAAGCCGCCGAGGGCGAAGACTGTCATGAGGGCTATGCGCTGGCGTTTGGGGAGTTGGAGTTGGTTGAGGAAGGGGAGGGGGAGGATGGCGACGAGGATGTCTGTTATTATGTTTACGCCGGCGTTGGTGAACCTGAGATGGTTTCGTTAGTACGTACGGAAAAAGGGATGTGTGTAGTATAGCATCTAGGCTGGGATGTACTACTCACCAAGTCGTCCACTGACTCAAACAAGTCCCGCCCGCGATCGACTTGTCCCAGAAGTACTCGACGGGCCGGCAGAAGAAGATGGCGCTGAAGACCGTCCAGCACGACCAGGCGAAGATGAACGCCATCAGCGTGTAGTTGTAGATCCGGAACAGCCTGTACGGGAATATGCGCAGGTATTGCAGCAGGATGGAGAATTTGCAGAGGAAGAGGCCCAGGTTGTAGATGACAATCGAGGCCCAGAAGGGTTTGGCCGAGGTGAGCTTTTCGTAGGGCGTGAGGTTGTCGAAGTGTCGGCCCATGCCGTATTTGACTGCGGGTGGGTGAGATGTGTTAGTTGGGCTTTTTTCTTGATGGATGGATGGATGGATGGATGGACGGGAGGTCTCGGACGAACCTTGGAAACATTGCGCGGTCGTCAGGCATATTGTCATCGCACACGCTGCCGCGATGAAGGCGTCATCTTTGCCTGGACTGTGGACGATGAAGATCCGACTGTACAGTCGCAACAGAACCGCAAAAGTAGCTATGATGGTGAAGCTGATCGTCACGCCCAGGACGGCTGCCGGGTTGGCATGGCCTGAGAGACCCATGTTAGCGAGTGTGTGGGTTCGTCGAGATGTGTCGGTGTTCGCAGATGATCTGCTGCGGCTCTCGCAGGGTAATAGAAAGAAATGGATTAGAGCGTCAGATGAACTCGGGATGGGCGGAACTTGAGATCGATGCGCTGGCATGGGAGAGACAGAGTTGCACAGAGGGGAAGACGAGAAGAGAAGCGATGCTGCAGGATGCCGGTGGGATGTTTGACAGGGACTGTGTTGTGTTACTGTTGTGCAGCGACGCTTCGGCGTTTGCTGGTATCCGGTCGAGTCTTGTGGCATAGTCCTGTTTGTTAAGCGCGGTTAAAGTTGGATTGATAGGATTGAGGAAATATACATGGATCGCGTCATGGAAGTACTGTTGTTCTTGTGGCGAGGCCTTCGGTATCGTTATGCTATCGGGATGGGTGGTGTGTTTGCGCATATGCCAGGGTGACTACATGTAAACTCCCGGCCCACGATGAGCCAGGTCACCTTTGGGTCCATGGATTGTTCCTTTACCTCAGAGAGGCCGCCCTTGTTGTTCACCAAACTCGCAGACTGGCAGTAGCGGGTAAACAGGCATTCTGCTGTGAACGGTTAACTAACAAACGACCTCCAAACGACAGGATACAACGGCGTCGCAGGACTGAGGCCCGATGCGACCGTGCAGAGCGTGAAGACTGGAGGAGCGAAGGCTGGTAGATCTCAAAGGCGAGAAAGGTCGCAGTCCATTGGCAGTGCCGAGATTCTAAGCGGGCATATGCGTTTTCGTGGCTGGAAAGAGTGTTACACAGACTCGAAGCCTCCGAGGTCCCGGTTCGTGCTACAGATCTGAGCCGTGGTTCGAGTTATCTGCACTTGATGATCTCCATGATGCGAGGCCGGGGAGGTACAGTAGGCATGAGGTCTTTCACATTGGCGACGGTTCGATCCCCGCCAGGACTTTAGAGTACGAAACACGTCCAAATTTGCAGCGAGTGAAGAGCGTTTGTCTCGAAAGAAACCCCTTTGGTCGCTGCATACACGTAAGCCGTGGGATCACTCTGAGCGGTGTCACCAGTACTACCATCCGAGAGTGCAGCGGCTGACGTGCATGCGTTGAAACAGGCGCCAACCCGACCTCCCAGTATGCCTATCACCGTTCGTCGATGTCTTGTGAGTTCTCTTGTCAACCAATGTACTGTATTGCAGTCAGGGTATCGCCAATTGGAGGTGCTCTGTTGGTCGTTGTACCATGCTGGTTGGTAAGAGAGAAGCAGGTGCAGTCTGAAGGAACCGCTGCCAAGAATTCTGAGTTTCCGGGATCTCGACTTCAGCTCCATGTCCGCAATCCCTGTGCTCGTCCGTCAACGACGACGACAACACTGCCCGCCCTTCGCCTCGCTTGTCCCAGACTGTACATGAGGCCTAGCATTGTTCGCGATTGAGTAATGTGCAAGATCCTGTCACTTGAAGCCCTCGAATCTTCTAGCCCTCGAATCCGAGAAATCCATGGCTACCCTTAGCCGTCTTTCAATCCCCCTTTTGACAACGCACCACTCTCGAAGGTTGATTGCATCATCGCGTCTGAGTATCAACAGCTCACACGTAGAGGCCTCGAGCGCAAGATTTGTTGAGAAGAATGGATACGCGGACATGGGAATCGGCCCACCCACCGAGCCCTCGTCGTTCACTGCATCCGACGTGTATATTTCATGAAGCAAACGCCGAGTCCCGGCGGGCGCAGATTCTGGGAAAGCGGTAGGTCTTACGTCGATGAGCTGTTGTGATCCCAAAAGAGAAAGAAGAGAAGGGAGGAGCAAAGCTCTGCTCGTGAGTGAAGTATCGAAATGCCTTCTTCCCTATCAGTGTTTATTTGTTAGTACAAAGTACCCTAGCCGCAGTTGACATATCCACACGGTTGCAGATACCCGACTATAAGCGTATGTTGATGTCCTGGCGGTGGATCTTGCACGGATTCTTCGATAGATCGTGTCTTCGTTTGATGCAAATTAAGGATCTTACCGCCAGAGCCGCCAGACTGCCCGAGGATGCCAGGCTACAGGTCACGGGTGACGTGCATTTTTGTTGCAGAGCCAAAGTCGAACAGAGCCGGCGGCCAATATTCAGTGTGCGCTCATACTTGATACATTCATTTGGCGTGGTGCTTCGCCAATTACAACTTCTCTTCGCTTTAGGAGCGACGCTCGAACTCACCTCATCTGAGCTTTGAGGCGCGGTTGAAGGTGCCTCAGTTGTTGACCTCGCGCTCGCGCCACCCTCAGGCGCATTCCCTGGCAGTGTGTAACAGTTCACGGCCGCCACGACAAGAACATTCAACTCTTCACTTCGCTGAATTAGACCCGCCGTCTCGTCCTCTTCAAAATCGCCGACGCAGCGACTATCCTACCAAACTCTCGACACTCCAGTCGCGCGTTCCCGCGCATCCGCTTCGAATCGCGCCGACTCGCTTTCCACTGAGTCTGCGATTAGGCATTTCATCGACCCTCACTCACACGCACTCGCATCGAACCGCCCACGACCGCACACTTCGACATCGCAATTCCCGACATCGTAATTTCCGACAGTGCATCTTCCTACAGCGCATTTTCGCTTGAGCCACTTTCCCGTTTTCACCGCATGTCATCCAGCATGGCGCAAACACTGGATGGAGCCGCGCTCCGGCGTGTGTATCACCACGTTTTTTTTCCACCGCAACTACCTCAGGAGTCTGATGATGACACGACACCCGTCGACATTCATCTCATTGAGTTGACCCTAGGGGCGCTTGGTGCTCTTCAGCAGATGCTCCTTGGCGAATCAGCGGCCTCGATTGGTAACGCCATCACTGCAATTGAGAACCTCAAAGCGGCCAACAGCCTCGGCAATGGCGACACAAGCGAATTCGAACTTCATCGAGTCCTCATTAGTCTTCATGATGGGCAGACTGCACCAATGCTCATTCGTCAGCAGAACGCGGCTGTCATGGTCACAAGAAAACATAGTCGGCTGATCTTCGAGACCTTTGAGCTTTCGCCTTCAAACGGCGCC